>Ga0172378_10004980_pt1 | contig 12420 bp, 13 predicted proteins | sample GrowelOW332metaG_FD_119755 | JGI IMG/M metagenome (GOLD analysis project Ga0172378, IMG submission 119755) | Groundwater microbial communities from an aquifer near a municipal landfill in Southern Ontario, Canada - Pumphouse #3_1 metaG | ecosystem: Environmental > Aquatic > Deep subsurface >...
AATTCGACAAGTCATTAAACACACTTAATACATTGAAAAAGATGAAATCGGGTGTTGAACTTACAAGTTCTAATGTACATATAATAAAATTTTTGTATGAAAATAGAGATAAGGAAATATCTCAAAAGGATATAGAAGTGAATTTTTCTCTAACCGCGCCAACTATTTCTGCAAATCTTAAATTAATGGAAAAAAATGGTTTAGTAACTCGTAAATATTCGACTAAAGATACACGGGTCAAAATTGTGATGCTTACCCAAAAATCGATCGATATGGAAATAGGTATAAGAAATAATATGATACCAGTTGAAGAAAAGTTTAATAGAGCACTTAATGAAGATGAACAGAAGCTATTTTTAGTATTATTAGAAAAAATTAAATCAGAATTTGAATAAGCTACTAAATAGTAAATAATTAATATTAAAGATATAGCATAAAGAAAAAAAATTCTTTCAAAAGATAGAGATTATAATAACTACTTTATTGTAGTAGAAAATTTTAAAAAGGAGATTAAATGAATATGAAAAAAAGCAAAATGAAAAAAGGTAAAAAAATCATCTTAATTATAGTAGCTGTTATTTTGATTATAGCTTTGGCAGCAGGTATATTTTGGTTTTCTATGCCTAGTGGACAAAGGAATATGATATTATTTATGATGAATAGCGGGGATAGCTATGATAATTATCAAAAATATCAAGTAATTGATCGTAATAATGAATCATTAAAACCAACAGCGTTTGTACCAAGTGTTGCTGATTTAATTGAGGGAAGTGATAATATTAATGTAATAGCAGTTACAGAAATGGTTAAAAATGAAAATTCATCGATGTTTAAAAAAGGCATGGTGCAATCTACTGGTATTGATTATACGGGATGGCATCTAATCGCTGATGAAGGTGCTGTGGAAGGTTCATATCCGTTTGGTCCTTCACCACTAAGTTATTGGACTAGTGGTTTGGCCGCGAATTTGCATCAACAAATACTTAAGGCAGCGGAAGTTAAAGGTATTGAATTAGATAATGTAAAAGTAGAAGTATTAAATAAATTTCGTTGGGATGATATGATGGCTTCTGATGGTGCTGGATTTACAGATGAAACAAATACAAATATAATTATTGAAAGTAGTGCATCTGCCGAAGTTATTCAAGAAATAAAAGAGATTGCTCTTAATTCTTGGGCTGCGGGAGAAGCGTTGAAAAATGAAACAGTAATTGAACCAACTTTAGTTATAAATGGAGATAACTGGGAAAATTATCGAGCAACTCCAGGGACAACTGATTCAGAAAAGTCTTTTGTTGATGGAAATAGATTAAGTTCTGTTACTGAAGTTCCGAAACAACCAGATTATTTAGAACAAACTGTTGCGGAAGAAGACGCAAGTATATTCCAAATGTTTAATTCAATGTCTAATATGGAGTTTGAAATATATGCTATATCTGAGTCAGCAGAAAATACGGAAAGACCATATTTGAAAAAGATTGCTGTTTTAACACCTTCAGCAGAAACTTGGGAAATATATTCAGATGAATTTATGGGAGAAAATGATACTCCTTTAGCGCCAACTTCTTTGGAATACTTTACTGCGGGAAGTGCTTTATGTTTAACTTCACAAATGACATTAGTTAGTGCTATGATGGGTTTGGATTTTACTGATTATCGTGTTGAACAACAGATTGATTATCGACAAGAAAATGTTGATACAACAGAAATGGTTAGCTATACTGATATAGTTCATTCATATGTTATTATTGAATCAGATGAATCTCAAGACGAATTAGAAACTTTTTATAATAAAGCTTTATCATTGTGTTTCGCGGGTGCAGGTTTAAAAAATGCTACGGATATGAATACTGATATTTATTTAAATGGAGAAAAACTTCAGTAAAGTTGTATTCTTATATAAAGAAAACATAATTAATAAATAAAAAACTATAAAGATGACTCTCTTTTTGTAAGAGAGTCATTTTTAAGTTAGAATATAACTATTTTGGCGTATAGTTTATGATAAATATAGATTTGTGTGTTTTAATAATATTAGGAGAAAGAATATATCCACAAACCATAAATAAATGGCTTGAGAGGGTATTAAAAAAATTAAATTTAAGGCATTTTAATATTCATTCATTAAGACATACGAATATAACATTGCAGATTATGGCAGTAGTTCCATTATCTATAGTATCAGCAAGAGCAGGACACGCAAGAACAAGTACCACAACTGATGTTTATACCCATTTTATTAAAAGTGTAGATAGAGATGCTGCGGAAAAGTTGAATGAGATGTTTTAATAAATATTTAAAAGTATTTATGCTATTATAATAGGAATTTTCTAAACGTCAAAATTCGACAAAAATACAAATTGACATTGCATTTTTTAAGGCATATAATTATTATATAGATTAGAAATTTGGGAATTTTTAATTATGAGATTATTATTTAATTAAAGTTAATATAACAATTGAATTATTCAGAAGTACTATTATTGTTGTTTATGAATAATTATATAAGTAGTAAAGGAGGATTTAATTATGATAAAAAAGTTAATATATGTTTTGTTGTCATTGGTTTTGACATTTACAATATTTGCGTTAGTAGGATGTAAACCTGAGTCGGAATCCGTAAACAAAACAGGAGGGGATTTAGAATCTAAAGAGGAGTTTCACGAAATGACAATAGAAGAAATTAGACAAAAAACTCAAGAACGCTTTTATGATGAAAATGGCAATCTCGACACTTGGCAATGGGAAAATAGTGCCAATACTCCAGGTCTTTACCCATTTGTTATGCCAGAAATAACTGGTTTTGATGTACAAATTATAAAAAATTTATATGGAATGGAAGTATGGTATTTAGTAGAATTTGAACCAACTGGATTTTTTTATGGTCTTACAACAAAGGAATTTGGAGTATACGATTTTATGCACTATCCAAGTCCTTTTAAATTATTGAATATTGAAAAAGATAACAGATATTGTAATTGGAGAACTTTTGCAACAATGAGAGATGGTGAGTTGGTGGAAATCAGTGATGAGGCATGGGTTGGAACAGTTTGCGAACCTTCACCAGGTTATGTCCCAGTAAAAAAAAGTATATGATTTTGAAAAAAAGAACTGGATAGAAACTGAAATAAAATAAATTTTAGGAAAGAAATGATGGGAAATAAAAATACAATAAAAGGAAGGAATGGGGAGTTTATGAAAAAAACAAATTTATTTATTTTAATATGTATATTTATTTTTATGAGTATATTTTTATTTGGATGTACAGAAAAAGCAACAGTTACAGAAAAAGATTTTAATATAGCTATTAATGTGGATAAAAATGAAAGTTATACAGATGAAGAAATTAATGCAAACGCATTTTTTTCCAATAAAAGTGGTTACACATTGAATATTGATTATAGTTCCGCAATATTATATATTAATTTAGTGAATTCGGAAGGTGATTTTGTTTATGATCGCAATCAACCATTAACCAGTAATTATAAACTTAAGAAAAATGCAGTGATGGAAGAAAGTTTGATTATTAAAAATTTATCTGCTGGTACATATACAATAAATGCTTCGGCAGAATTTACATATAATGATGAGGTGTTTAAAATTACATCTACTGTTATTACTATAACAATTTTAGAAAGATAAAAAATAAAGAGGTAAATTATGTTAAAAATTAATAAAAAAAGTATTATTAAAATTATTGAATAAATATATAGGCGGAGTTAAGTTGAAAAACTTGACTCCTTTTATTATACAAAAGTTTTATGATGAATTAGATGCATTGAAGAAAACAGAAAGCTATGCAATAGGAAAACCAAAATTAAAAAATATAATGGATAATAAAGGTTTAAGTATTGTTGAACTTTCAAGGAGAGCAAACACAGCACTTAATTGCATACATAATTCAATAAATGGAGTACGAATAAATATTAAATAAGCCGAGAAAATAGCGAATGCGTTAGATGTGAATATTAACACTATATATAGGACAGAGATAAATGAAGAACCATATGCTTACGAAACTATCCATAAACATAAAAGAAATATAAGAGCAGTTCTTGCAACAGCTAAAAAGCAAAGATTAGTTGCAGATAATTATGCATCAGCTGATTATATAACTTTTGGCAAACGACCTGAAAACAAGATTAATTTTATGGACGATGAAGAATCAAAGATATTTTATAAAGCTTTAATGGAATATGATGATATAAAAACAAAAACTGCTATGCTTACTTTATTATATACAGGAATAAGACGAGGAGAACTTGCAGGGCTTAATTGGGAAGATATTGATTTCAAAAAAGATACAATAGATATTTCAAGGGCATATGTTCCAACAAAAGGATATGGAGTTAATCTAAAATGTCCTAAAACTACAAGCAGTAATAGACTAATTGCAATACCTGAAAAATTAAGTAATCAGTTAAAGGAATATCAAAAGTGGCAAAATGATGAGAGTATAAAATATGGTGATAGATGGGTAGAATCGAATGCAATATTTACTAATGATTTTGGTGAAAGAATATATCCGCAAACTATGAATAAATGGCTTGATAGAGTGTTAGAAAAAACGAATTTAAGACATTTTAATATCCATTCAATAAGACATACAAATATAACACTACAAATTATGGCAGGAGTTCCTGTATCTATTGTATCAGCTAGAGCAGGGCACGCAAGAACAAGCACCACAACTGATGTTTATACCCATTTTATCAAAAGTGTAGATAGAGAAGCTGCGGAAAAGTTAAATGAGATGTTTAAATAAATTTTAGAAAAGTATTTTATGCTTTTATAATGGGAAGTTTTTGATTGACAAAATTCGACAAAAATACCAATTGACAATGCATTTTTAAAGATATACAATTATTATATAGATTAGAATTTGGGAATTTTAATTATGAGATTAAACTATAATTTTAATTAATAATTTTATATTGCAAGGAAGACATATAATTTAATTTTGGGCATTATAATTTATTCTTATAGGAGATATTTATGAAAAATATATTTAATTTTAAAGTAAAATATTTTAACAAAATAAAAAAAATAATAAGTTTGGGGGTAATAATAATTATGGCATTATCATTTTTTGGGTGTAATTCACCTAAATCTAAAGGGACTTTTTATGATTTACAAAAAGCATATGACGATGGATTACTGACAGTAGAAGATTTGGAAAGTATAGCAAGCTATAATGCCTCAAAAAGTTCCAAGACATTAAATACTGATATTGAAATGGATATAAAAGAATCTTATGCCTATGTTTTGCGTACGCAAACAAATTTAGATGGAACTTTAATGTTTCCTGATGCGATTGCAGATGAGGTTAAAATAAAAGGATATTATGGTACTTATAATGGTAATGTTGCTGTAAAAATAATTGACAGTTATACAGAATATCCCGCTGTTATGAAAGAAAAAGTAGTTGCCGATGTTTCATTTAAGTATAGCGGTGCATGCGTTGTTATTTGGAAGGAAAATTGAAATAAATTTATTGTAGTGATATTGAACATAATGTGTTACGGAAGTACTCAGTGATAATGTACACTTTTGTTAGGAAACTATAGAAAATGCCGATATATCCTTTCTATTTATAATAAAGGTTATTAAATGTGTTACCTATATAACTATGTGACGCTTGATGTATAGAGACAAATGCAGTTTTTATTAATGACATCGGAGAAAGAATATATCCACAAACTATAAATAAATGGCTTGATAGAGTATTAGAAAAAGCAAATTTAAGACATTTTAATATCCATTCAATAAGACATACAAATATAACACTACAAATAATGGCAGGAGTTCAAGTATCCATAGTATCCGCTCGAGCAGGACACGCAAGGACAAGTACCACAACTGATGTTTACACCCATTTTATTAAAAGCGTAGATAGAGATGCTGCGGAAAAGTTGAATGAGATGTTTCAATAAATCTTAGAAAAGTATTTATGCTTTTATAATGAGAAGCTTTTAATCGTCAAAATTCGACAAAAACGCCAATTGACAAAGCATTTCTTAAGGCATACAATTATTATAAGGAATAGAAATTTGGGAATTTTTAATTATGAGATTAATAATATTAATTTAAATATAAAAACCAAATATAGAAAGTACTATCATAGCTTTTTATGAATATATATAAATAGCAAGATTAATAAGGAGGCTAGGAAAATGGCAAAAAAATTAATATGTGCGTTGCTGTCGTTAGTTTTAATGTCTACTATATTGATATTTACAGGTTGTAATAAGGATGAGGAATATATAGATGAAGGATTAAGTGCTGGTTTTGAAAGTTCTAGTGGTGGCATAAGTTCTCCAGATCATTGTGCATATAAATCTGATGTATCAGAATTTGATATTAATGATGTAACTCTACATTTTTTTATTGGAGGAATGTTTGGCGACAGCATTGAAGATCAATTAGGACATGGAGCGAGAGGGAATATAAATAGTTTGATATTATATTTTAAAAGGTTTGATTTAGATAGATCAGATAGGATTGGAGGTGAACCATATTTTATTACAGAGATATCAGAAAATTATGTTTCAGAAAAATATAGATGGAAGGATGGTCAATATGCATTAGAAGATGGTTTAGAAATCACTATACCTTCAGAGCTTTTTATAGGGGAAAATGGCAAAATAGCTTTTATTGTCAAGGGTGACAATTTAGATAATCCCTATGATGAATATATTCAAATTTCAAGTATTTGGATTTATTATAAAGTAGATGGTAATAAAGTTACTTTATCAGAAAATGAAAAATCATTTTAAATGTGATAGGATTATGAATCAGTACAAAAAAATTTAAGAACCATTTAAAAAAATAAAAATTAAAATCGGACAGTAAAAAACTATGAAAAAATATAATAAATAATAAATAAATATTAAATAATTAAGGGGGAAATATGGTGATAAATGGGTAGAAACAAATGCCGTATTTACTAACGATTTTGGTCAAAGAATATATCCACAAACTATAAACAAATGGCTTGATAGAGTATTAGATAAAGCAAATTTAAGGCATTTTAATGTGCATTCAATAAGGCATACCAATATAACACTTCAAATTATGGCAGGAGTACCTGTATCGATAGTATCTGCACGAGCTGGACACGCAAGAACAAGCACCACAACTGATGTTTATACCCACTTTATTAAAAGTGTAGATAGAGATGCTGCTGAAAAGTTGAATGAAATGTTTTAAAAATTGATTTAGAGTCACATTACTAGGAATAGTAGTGTGGCTCTTTTTATTTTATAAATTATTTGTGTTTTTATAATATATTTTAATTAAGGGCTAGTTTTGGTACTTAATGTTTGCTATAATATAAATGAGAGGTTTTAATGGAAAGAGATAAAGAAAAATTTAATAGCAGAGAAGGCAATAAAAAAATATCATTGTTGCTTGTACTAAAAGCACTTGAGCAGATGAGTGATGAATCACATCCAATAAAACAAATAACGCTTGCTAAAATGGTAAATGATTTTGGAGGGGTGTTGAACCTTAAAATTTGGTGTGACAGAAAAACAGTTGGTAGACATTTAAAGTTGCTAATATCAGTAGGTTACAATATTGTGACTGTCAAGGGGAAAGGCTACTATCTTGAATGCAATAAACTGAAGAATCAAGAAAGAGAAACTATTATTGAATTGATAAAAACTTCGAGTCTCTCGGAAGATGAAAAAAAGCAGTTAATTTCCAAAATACTTTCCCAGCAGAATAATATCAATAAAGAAAGATTATTTAAGATCTTAGACGTTAAAAGTAAAGACCAAAGATAATAAAAATAGAAATACTTTTACTAGAGAGTACGACAAGTGATATGTTATATTTTTTATGTTACGTACGATGTGTAACTTAAATAATGAGTAATCCCTATTTTTATGAGTTTATGCGAAAAATTTTAAACATAGAAAAAAAGTAAAAAGGATTACATTAACAGTAAGGAGTAATTGAGCAAACAGTGGAAGTGGTCTTAATCATTGGAATAATAATTGTCATCATCTTTATTTGGTTTAAGTTACACGCATCTTACAATGCAAAAGTGGCGGAGGCTTTGGCCATATTTATTGTAGTCGCTATACCTTATAAAACATTAATAGGAATGCATTATGTTGTTGAAACAAATAACAAGAAAATTAAGACAAGGGACAAAGAAGACTAGGAGTAATTTCCTTTAGCAACCCAAGCCAGACTTTGCGAGATGTTTCAAAAGATAGCTTTGACCAACTTAAGAAATATTTAGAAAATTGAGTAAATATTTCTCTTTTTATTAATGACTAAAGAAATAAGAAATCTAAAAAAGAGGAGGATAAAAATGAGTTTTCAGGGATTTATGGGTATGACTATGGACGAGAAAGTATTTGCAGATATGCAAAAGAACAATCCTTGGTTTCAAGCTGGCGGATTTTTCAACAGCTTAAAGCCACTGGACTTGTCAAAAAAGCGAGATGGCGAAAAACTGACAGATCTTGAAATGGCGCAGTTCATATTTGCAAAGATTTTCGGCAGTTTTGGATTTGAGCAAAGTTTAGATGAAGCAGAATCCATCTGCAAAATTATGATAAAGGAACTAGAAAAAGTAAAGCCGATAGCCAACCAAAAACGCGATAATGAAGAATGGATGCTATGGCAGAATCAATACGGAGAAATCCAAATTCAACTTGGCACGGTTTATGCTTACAAACAAGAGTTTATTAAAGCAGCATACCACTTTATGCTTGGCTTAAAATCTGATATGGTGAATCTTAATATGCCATATTGCGATTTTATAAGGTTTATAGTAGCAAAGCTTGTAGATTTACCAAAAAGCAAAGTAGAATACCAAGGACGAGGGTTTACGCCTACCAATCCGATGGGATGTGTATCGAGAGAAAAGATAGTTTTAGATGCTCAAATTGCTATGAGTGTTATACCCGAAATGGAAGGGGACAAAGGTGAGGTTATTGTTGCGAGAAAGGGCAATATGGTATTTTATGGACATCTCGAAAGGCGAGGCTCAGTTGCCGGGAAAATAGATATCTATGAAACATGGTTAATAGACAATGAATACAATCTAAAAATCATAAATTTTTATTTTAATGGATATCGTAACGACGACACGCAGAAGCAGTTAATATACTTAGCCAAAGGGTTTAGTATTAAGCCACATACGATATTGAGTAATGTTTTTGAATTCAAAGACGAGTTGGATGATGGATAATAATTGTATAATAAATATTAGTTAAATTGGTTTTATGTATAAGAAAACATATCACTATAATAATAGGTTTGCAGAAAGATATTTATATACTAAGATATATTGATACAATAAAATTGGGATTTTCAATTTTTATAAAGGAGATATATTATGGACTTAATGAATATAAAAGTAAAACATACAAAATATGGTGTAGGAATGGTCACTGAGGTAAAAAATGGAAAGTTCACTGTACAGTTCTTGGCAAAAGAAATCAAATTTCAGTATCCAGAAGCTTTTGAAAAAGCAATGAAAGCTGAGAATCTACAAATACAGGAAGATATACAGAAAGATATAGATTCCATAATAATACTTCCAAACCCGGTACCAATTCCTCCTATACTTGTTGGTATTGATGAAATCTATAATGTTAAATATTTCGCGCGAATACCTATATATACTTATACAGAAGTAGAAAAACTATTTCATATAAGAATTGCTGGATTTGGTAGAGGTATTAACATAACGCCTGAAAGCGTTGTTTTAATTTCTTCTATTGAGAAAAAAAAGTCAGGTTTTGTGTACCACGACCATTGGAATAAAGAAGGAGATTATATTTATTCAGGTGAAGGAAAGACTGGAGACCAAATTATGTCTCGAGGCAATATGGCTATTAAGAATGCTGCATATTATGGAAAAACTATTTACCTATTTGTTAAGTTATCGCCTAAAGAATATTATTACCAAGGAATTTTTGAACTTTTAGATTATACATATGAAGACGATATAGATGAGAATAAAACTACTAGAAAAGAGTATAAGTTTAGACTTAGAAAAATAAACTCAGGTGTTTAAAATTGGTTGAAACTATTGTAGCAATAATACATAAATGCATAATATAATAAAGGTGTATCAAAATAAATTATGCAAATCAGACTTTTGCAAAAAAGTATAAACTTGATTATATTTGATAATTGTATTTAGCTAAAATTTGGAATAATAAATAAAAAGAATAAGACAATATACACATGTTATTTTAAGTAAGTTATACCCTTAATTTTTTAGGGCAGGGTGGTAAATAGGGTGGTAAATTTTTTTATGGGTTATTTTTGATTATAAAAGCTATAAATAATGGGGAATAAATTAATTTTTCAGGTGCTAAAAATGGCAAGAAAATTAAGTTTAGGCAATAAAAAAGACACATTCGATATGAATATGTCTTTTTTGGCGGCAAAAGTGGGATACGGGTTGAACGGTATAAAAAAGCAAAGTCCCGACTGTTATCGTCGGGACTCGTTTTGTCTGTATAATTGAAGAAAATCTCTATCTTTTCGTCGTATAACACCACTTGTCGGATAAGCAAATCAAGCATTGTTTTCGGTTCTTGCTTGATGGCGAATTTCAAGTATTTTGTTATATCGTCCTTTGTTATAAACCGTATTTCGCGGCATTCCTCAAAGGCAATCCGTTCATCGAGTTTCTGCAATTTTTCTTCCAGCTCGTCAAGTCTGCGTTGCGTCGTTTTGGAAGTAATGCCTTTCTCAATAGCGGCAACGATATTGTCAAGCGACATCTCGGTTGCCCGTTTTTCTTCTTTGAGCAGGTTTAGTATCGACTGGTCGGCTTCTCGCTTTTTACGGGCTTTCACAATTCCGTCTGCGATTGACTCAATGATTGACGTATCTTTCAATAATTGAAGCACTGCCGTAACGATGGTGTTTTCTATCAGTTCCTTTCGTATCGGCTTTTTGGCACAGTTGTTAAGACCTCGCTTTTTACCCGAACACTTATAATATCGGTTGATGCTCTTGTTGTGACACGTTCCCGATTCCGCCGTAATGGGTTTACCGCAATAGCCGCACACGATTTTGTTTCTTAATAGGTACGGCATATTTTCGTCACGCTTACCGTATTTGTTGTTGGCAATAGAAGCTTGTATCTTTTCAAAGACAGGCGTTGGTACGATTTGCGGGTATATGTCCGTAAAGGTTTCGTTGTTGTAATGGTACACGCCCGAATACTTTTCGTTCGCCAGAATATGATACACGGTATTTCTCGCAAACGTTTTCCCTCGGTTGTAAATACCTTTCTCCGTCAGCTCGACGATAATGTCTTTAACGTGTGCTCCCTCGGCATAACGCTGATAGATATACCTAACGGCTTCGGCTTTGTCCTCATCGATTACGACTTTTTTATTGACTACCTTGTAACCGTAAATCAGATAGCCGCCTGTGAAATTGCCTTTTTGTCTGCTTTCATTCAAGCCACGCCTTACCTTTTGCGACAGCTCTGCCGAATAGTATTCAGCCATACCTTCGAGAAGCGATTCCAATATAATGCCTTCCGGCGTATCGGGTATGTTTTCCATTGCCGATACAAGTTTGACGCCGTAGTCACGCAACTGCTTTTTGTGCATAGCCATTTCATACTTGTTACGTGAAAATCTGTCAAGTTTGTAAACTAAAACGACTTCCCACTTTCGCTTTGCGCTTTCACGGAGCATTTTCTGAAAGTCTTTTCTGTTGTCGTTCGTACCCGTCATAGCACGGTCTATATAAGTATCGACAACAAGCATATCGTTCCTTTTGGCGTATTCGTTGCACACACGAAGCTGTCCTTCAATAGACTGTTCGGTCTGCCGCTCGGACGAATATCTTGCGTAAATTACCGCTGTTTTCATCTCTTGCCTCCGTTATTGAAAATGTCTGCCAAAAAATCGTACAGGGTTAATGCCTCCATACCGTCGTTTAAGCTTGTCACCGAAAAGAAATGCTTGTTTTGGTTTTTCAGCTTACGGCAATATTTCAGCATATCCGCAAGGTTTCTTGCGATACGGTCAAAGTGATAGACAAGCACAACGCCGAATATATCCTGTCTGCTGTCCCGTAGTAGTCTTTTGAGTTCCGGTCTTTTGTCCGGTTCTCCGAGTACGCACACGTCCTTGTAAATACGGGTTATTTCAAATCCGTAATTTGAAGCAAACTCCTTGCATACGCTCATTTGCTTTTGGATAGATTGTTCTGCCTGATCACCTCTTGCACGAACATAGATTGCTGCTTTTTTCATTTCTGTTACCTCCGAATTTATTTGATGGCAACAGCATACTTTTTTTCGTCGGCGAATGTTAGAAACTCCGCCTGTGGCAAACCACAACCGATTTCGCATAAATGCCAACTTAATCCCAAATCGATACATAATTTTTAATACCTCCTTTGTCGAACTTCTCTTTCGACCAA
>Ga0172378_10004981_pt1 | contig 12419 bp, 11 predicted proteins | sample GrowelOW332metaG_FD_119755 | JGI IMG/M metagenome (GOLD analysis project Ga0172378, IMG submission 119755) | Groundwater microbial communities from an aquifer near a municipal landfill in Southern Ontario, Canada - Pumphouse #3_1 metaG | ecosystem: Environmental > Aquatic > Deep subsurface >...
GCTTGAGCCTGTCCCACAACATCGTGGTGGAAAAGCATCACGGCAAATTGTTCTTCGAGTCCAGTGCCGAGACCGGCACCACCTTTCATATCCAATTACCCGTTCGTCTCGAACAACAGGATTGAGCCATGACAGCCAAAAAGCATATCCTCTTTGTAGACGACACCGAAAATGTAATCAGCGGCATTCAGCGCCAACTGCGCCCCTATCGCGATCAGTGGCAATTGTTTTTTGCCTGTAGCGGTGCCGAAGCTTTGGAAATCATGGCGCAACAGCCAATAGACTTAATCGTCAGCGATATGATGATGCCGGAGATGTGTGGCGACGAACTGTTAAAACGCGTCAGCGAACAATATCCTGGCGCGGTACGAATGATACTTAGCGGTTACGCCAACGAAGACTCGCTGAAAAGCGGCCTGGAAGTTGCCCACCAGTATCTCAGTAAACCTTGTAGCGCCGAAATGCTACGCGAAGCGATTTCCCAGATTTTCAAAATCCAGGCATGTGTCAGCAACCCGCGCATCGCCGCAGAGGTGGGCGACGCCAACCAACTGCCCAGTCTGCCGAAAATCTATCAAGAGCTAAATGCGGCGATGACCAATGAAAACACTACCAGCCGCGATATCGCCGAGATTTTTGCCCGCGACATGGTGCTGTCCGCCAAATTGCTACAGCTGGTCAACTCGCCTTATTTCGGTTTGAATCGGGTGGTTTCCAGCCTGACCGACGCCATCAATTTGATCGGCCTGAAAAAACTCAATAATCTGGTATTGTCGGTGCATGTCAAAACGGCATTCCCGGTCAGCAACCCGGAAATGCAACGCTATATGGAATATCTATGGCAGGACGCCGGCCGTGTCGCCGAACTGGCGCGCTTGATTGCCTTATCGGAAAATCAGCAAGGAGATCGCCCCGACCAAGCTTACCTAGGAGGACTGTTGCACAATATGGGCCTGTTGATTTTCCTGTCAAGTGGCGGCGATAAACTCAAGACCTTGATGGATAGGGTGAAAAATACCGACACCCCGATTCCCGAGCTAGAAACGGCTATTTTTGGCTTCACCCGCTCGGAAGCCGCGGCTTATGTACTAAGCCTCTGGAAAATTCCACCGCGCATCATCGAAGCCATACTGCTACAAAACAATCCCGGCGACAGCGATTACGACGGCGTCAACGCGCTCACCGCGGTGCACGTCGCCGCATGCCTGTTAAAACCTTCGGTTATGAAAGACTATGACCGGCTGTTTGAAATGACGCTGGATAGCGGCTACTTGCAAAGATTGGATAAATTGCAACGCTTGCCGGACTGGCAAGCGCTGGCGGAGAAAGTCCTCATGTTTTCCTCAGCAAAATAGGGATGGGAAGTGCCAGTCACATCAACTGATAAAATTCTCTGCGTCGATGACGAAGAAAATATTTTGCATGTATTTCGCCGCACCCTGGGCCGCAAATTCGATCTTCATACCGCCAACTCAGCGGAAACCGCGTTGGACTTGCTGCGCGAGCACGGCGATTTTGCGGTAATCCTGTCCGACTACAACATGCCCGGTATTAATGGTGTGGAGTTCCTGAAGATGGCGAGCGCCCTATCTCCCGACAGCGTGTTGGTGATGCTCACCGGCAATATAGAGTTGGACGTGGCGATCAGAACCATCAATGAGACCAATATTTTCCGCTACATGCCCAAACCCTGTCCGGTGGAGGTAATGCGTAAAGTCATCGCCGATGCATTGGCGCAATACCACTTGATCCTTGCCAAACAACGACTAAGCCAGGAGTTGGCAAAAAAAAACCAGGAATTGGCGCGCAGCAACGCCAAATTGGCCCAAAAAAAACATTTGCTGGAGCACGAGCTGGAGATGGCCAGAATCGTTTACAGCAAGGTCAACCAATACGGCCATGAAGAACTCGACGGCCTGGATCATTTTATCGCCGCCAAGGAAACCGTGGGCGGCGACTTTTTACTGACACACACGAGTACCGATAAGCGCTCGCTTTATTTGATGATGGGCGATCTGACCGGCCACGGCTTGCAATCGGCGTTGGCGGTGTTATTGGTCGCCGAAATATTCGATGTACTATGCAACAGCCAGCCCAGCGTCGAAGCGCTGGCAAACAGTATCAACGAAAAGATGTGTCTCAAGCTGCCTACCGGCCTGTTTTGCGCGGCTTTACTGGTCAAATTGGATTTCAACAGCGACGAAATCCATGTCTGGCAAGGCGGTATGCCCGACGTTTATTTATTGGATGCCCAAGGCGCGGTATTGAAAACGTTACAATCCACCAATCTACCGCTGGGCATACTGGCCGAACAAGACTTCACCGGCAGCGTCGGCTGTTACTCTATTAACGAAGCGCAATCGCTACTTGTCTACAGCGACGGCGTGACCGAACAAATCGGCACCGACCAAACCATGTTTGGCTGCGAACGCCTAAAAAACGCTTTGCATGACATCCCAGCCGGCAGCCGGCGGGTTGACCATGTCGTGGCAAAACTGCGCGCCCATCAGCAGCTGCACCCACAGCTTGACGATATATCCCTCTTCGAACTGCACTTGCCCCGTATTAGACTAGCCTTGGAGCATCTATGACCGAATCGGCCAGCGGCATCAGCCAAAAAACTCTGTTTGTCGACGACGAGGTGCTATTGCTGGAAGGCGTAAAACGCCAGTTGCGTCGCGATTTCGATATCGCAGTCGCCGAGGGTGGCGAAGCGGCCTTGGCCAGATTAGCCTGCGACGGGCCGTTTGCCGTGGTGGTATCGGATTACAACATGCCAGGCATGGATGGCATAGCCTTTCTGAACGAAGTCCATCGCCGTTATCCAGACACCGTATTGGTGATGCTGACCGGCCGCGCCGAACTGGATCTTGCCGTCAATGCCTTGCACAACGCCCATATTTCCCGATTTCTCAACAAACCTTGCCCCAAGGAAGTGTTGCTGGAAACCCTGAGCGACGGCCTGGAACAATATCGGCTGAGGATGTCCGAACAAATTCTGCAAAACCAGTTGCAACAGGCTAATCAACAACTCAATTTGCTGAACAGCCAGCTGGAAACCTTGGTCGCGCAAAAGACCCGCGCCTTGCAACTGCAATACCGCTACGTCGCCCGCATAACGCAAATGGGCAATTCTCAGGCCATTCTCGATGCCTTGATCGACGCCGTCGGCGAGTTGACCGGTTTACGCACCATCAGCCTGTGGCTGAGCCCACAGTTGGATAGCCAATTCAGCTGCCGCTATCCGGCTCAAACCGACTGCAAGGTATTTAACGCCAGCCAATGCCCGGATGGCATCATCAAAAACATCTTGAACGACAGGCAAATCTGGCAAGCCGGTCAATCAGGCGACACCGTGCTTAGTGAGTTCGAGCTATCGCTGTTTGCCGGAACGGCCTTTATGTCGATTCCGTTACCGGGAAAAGCAGGCGTATTGGGTTTAGTCAACTTGGCCGGCGATCGTGCCGCACTGGAAAATGATGAGCTAGCAGCCTTGGCCAGCATGGCCGATGTGACCGCCACTGCCTTGCAAAGCCACTGGCATCGCGAAGCATTCGAGGATGCCCAAGACGCAATCATTACCGCGCTGGCTAAGTTATCTGAATACCGCGACCCGGAAACCGGCGCCCATCTGCTACGCCTAAAACAATACTGCGCGCTGATTTGCCGATTTTTAGCTGAAACCGACAAATATCGCGGCGTCGTCACCCCGGCGTTTACTCAAGACTTGGTGCGCTCATCGCCGCTGCACGACATCGGCAAGGTCGGCATCCCCGATGCCATCTTGAAAAAACCCGGCCGCTTGACCCCGGACGAATTCGAAGTGATGAAAACCCATGCTCAAATCGGTGGCGATACACTACGCACGGTGTTCGAGCAGTATCCTTCGCAAACTTTCATCAAATGCGGCATGGACGTAGCCTACGGCCACCATGAAAAATGGAACGGCAGCGGCTATCCCAAGGGCTTGCAAGGCAACTCGATTCCATTGGCGGCCCGGATTTTGGCCTTGGTCGACGTCTATGACGCACTGACCTGCCGGCGCGTCTATAAAGTGCCGTTTTCCCGCGAGCAAGCCAACAACATCATCAGCGAAGGCAACGGCAGCCATTTCGACCCGGACATCGTCGCGGCATTTTTACGCGGCGAAGCCGAATTTCATCGTATTGCCGAACAATTTGCCGACATCGTCTGAGTCGAGCACCCACTATCAAAACGGCGTGGTCGTTGAAACGAAGCCACTTCGCCCCGCCCTTGCCCAGCGGTTCAATCCTCCAGATTACGCACAAAGGTGTAACTACCCGAGGTTTGCTTCATCCGATATAAACTCGCCGGCCGGCCGCCTTCCGAGCGTTTTTCGCCGGTATCGATCAGCAATTCCGCCTGCTCGATGCGGCGGCGAAAGGATTTTTTTTGCAAACTCTTGCCGATCAGTACTTCATGCAAATGTTGGAGTTCCGGCAGAGTGAAGGCTTCCGGCAGCGCATACGCCGGCACGATCGAATAGAGTGCCTTTTGCCGCATCCTCTCCCGCGCCAAGCCGATGATGGTTTGATGATCGAAAGCCAAATCCATCTGGCCGACCGCCTCCAGCGCCAACCATTGCACATCCGCGACGCTGGCGATATGCGCTTCACAGGCCTGATAAGCCATCAACGCGGTATAGGCTATGGTCACCGACCAGCCGCGCCGGTCGCGCCTGACATTGCCTATGCATTGCAATTGTTCCAGATACGGCGGCTCGATGCCGGTCTTGTCTTTTACTTTGCGCAGTACCGTGTCTTCCAGGGTTTTATCCTGTTGCAAATCGACAAAGCCGCCCGGCAAGCCCCATTTACCCAGCTCCGGGTGATTCGAGCGTTGTACCAATAACACTTTCAAACAGGCTTCGTGATAGGTAAACAGCACCGCATCGACGCTGAGCAGCGGGCTGTCGTATCGGCGTTTATCGTATTCGGCTAAAAACTGGTTTTCGTCCATAGGCATTTTAGTTCGGTGCATTTTTTCCAAAGAACCACCATTGTCGCAAAAATTTGTGTCTTATTGTCACTTATGTGCTTGACAACAAGGTGTCTATAGGTCACTATTTATCTTAAGTGACTTTTAGACACAATTAGGAGCAATATCATGTTAGGCATTCAATACTTCAAAGCGGACTCTTCAACCTTTGTGATCAAAACCGTCAACGGCCGTATTCGCAAGAAAGGCAAAGGCCTGAGTTTTTTCTATAACGTCGCCACCGCCTCCATCGCGGCGGTGCCGGTCAGCGCCCAGGAAGCACCGTTCATTTTCAAGTTGCTGACGGCCGATTTTCAGGCAGTGACCGTGCAAGGCCAGGTTACCTATCGGGTGGCCGCGCCGGAAACCATGGCCGAGATGCTGAATTACAGCCTGAAAAACGACGGCCTCAGTTATGTTTCGGAAGACCCGTTGAAACTGTCAGATCGAGTGATACGCATCGTGCAATCCATCGTCCAAAATAAAGTCCAAACCAGCGGGCTGCGCGACGCCTTGAAACTGGGGCAAACCTTGGTCACCCTGCTCCGGGAACAACTGGTCGGGGATTCGCCGTTGGCGGCATTGGGCATCGCCTTGCTGGATGTCTCGATCAGCGCCGTGCAACCGACCCCGGAAACGACCCGCGCTTTGGAGGCGGAAGCCAGGGAGTCAATTTTGAAGGAAGCCGACGACGCGATTTACGATCGGCGTAAATCCGCGGTCGAACAGGAACGCACCATCAAGGAAGCCGAACTGCAAACCGAGTTATCGGTGCAGCAAAAAGAACAGGAAATCGAGGAATCGCGCATCCTCAACGAGCGCACGATCCAGCGCGGCAAAGTCGAAACCGAACGCGAGCGCTTGCAGGCCGAGATCGCCGCCGAAACCCAACGCAAGGCATTGGTGACTTTAAACAGCGAAAACAGCCGCCAGCAAGCCGATGCGGAAGCGTACGCGATTACCGAACGCATGAAGGCGTTCAGGGAGTTGCCGGTGGAAAACCTTAGAGCCATGGCACTAGCTAAAATGGACCCCGAACAACTGATGGCGATGGCCTTCGAATCGTTGGCGCAAAACGCCGGCAAGATCGGCGAATTGAACATCACGCCCGATTTGTTTGGACAAATGCTGAAAAAAGCGGTGCGCTAATGAGCGGAAATCTGCAATACCGGTTTATTCTGGTGACGCGCAAGACCCGGTTGCAGGAATTAATCGAGCGCTTCAACACTTGGCCGCAAGCCCGCTTTTATCTTGAGCACAATCAGGTCGATGCCCAGGACTATCTGGACGAGCACGATCTGTATCAACGCCGCTTGCAGGAGGCGGAACGGACATTGAAATCCCTGGGTCGGTTTCAGTTGTTGGAACGCCGTTTGCTGCCCAATTACCAGTTCGGTCCGGCCGATATTGTCGTCACCATCGGCCAGGACGGCTTGGTCGCCAATACCTTAAAATATCTGAACGGCCAACCGGTGATCGCCATCAACCCCGATCCCAAGCGTTGGGACGGCAAATTGCTGCCCTTCGAAATCGGCGATTTACCGGCCGTGGTTATGCGCACCGTGGCCGGCAAAGCGGCATGCAAAACCATCAGCTTCGCCGAAGCCAAGACCAACGACGGCCAACGCATGCTGGCGGTGAACGACTTGTTCATCGGTCCGAAAAGCCATACCTCGGCCCGCTACCTGTTGTGTTGGGATGGTCGCCAGGAAACTCAGTCGTCGTCGGGCATCATCGTTTCCACCGGCTTTGGTTCGACCGGCTGGTTTCAGTCCATCCTGGCCGGAGCCTTGGGCGTCGCCGGCAACGAGTCTCATCCGCTCAAGAACGGCTTTGCCTGGCACGAAAAACGTTTGCAATTTACCGTGCGCGAACCGTTTCCCAGCCAAATCACCGGCACCAGCCTGGTGTTCGGTGCGATCACGCCCAAGACGCCGCTGACACTGGAATCGCAAATGCCGGAAAACGGCGTGATCTTCTCGGACGGCATCGAAGCGGATTATCTGGCCTTCAACGCCGGCACGGTGGCGACGATAGCTTTAGCCGCCAACCAGGGACAATTGATTGTTTGAACGCCGGCTTAAGAACAAAGCCAGCTCGGCGACCGGGTTTAAGTCAAGAAGACCCAGCCGCCAACCCGGAAAACAAGACACCGAATGCTAGGGTCTCTATTCCTGATGAGCAAACCGCTTGCGCTCCTCGGCGCTTTTACCCAAGGCTTTCGCCATCCACGGCGGAGCGGCATCGAAGACTTTTTGAAACTCGGTGAGTTTTTCCACCGCATCGATCACATCCGGTTCCTTGATCGGATAAATATCGGCGCGTATCACCTTGGCCGCTGCCGGCCCGCCGATAGATTGCACGAACAGCACATGGCAATCCTTGATCATGTTGGCCCGGAACAGATTTCTGTCGTCGGCACTATCGGCTTCCAATGTGGAACGAATGTCGATCAAGCGCATATCGTCGCGAGACAGTTGATAGACCAAAAACCGGATGCAGGAGCCGAAATGGCCGTTTAAAAGCTGGCCGCTATTGGAGGCAATGGCGACCCGGATCGACTCAGGAATATCGCCTTCCTTGTAGGGCATGATTTCCGGCAAACCTTCATCGCCTTCTTCCTCACCCCACAGATAGCGCACAGCCAGTTTGATGTTTTCCAAACCGATGCCAATATCCTCGCCGTCCTCCTCGCCGTCCAAACTACCGATGCCGGTCTTCAAGTTGGTGACGGTGATCGATTTAAGTTTTTCGTCGTCCAACGGCGAACCGACTTTTTCGTGCAACACACCGATCAGCTTCGGCACATCCACTCCCGGCAAAATCCGCGAGGCCAGCGCGATACGCAAAGCCAAATCTCGTGATAATTGTTCCATAGCGTTACCTTTATAGTTTGTGCTGTTCTTTCCAGTCGGCATAACCGCCGGCCATGCTGTACACCTGCTTAAAGCCAAAGTCGCCGAACATTTCAGCCAAGTGCTCGCTGGCATGGCCGTAATAGCAGTAAATCAGCATAGGTTTGGCCTTATCGGCTGTTTTTAGTAGCGAATCGCGCAATTGCTCATGGACATGCATGGCATTGTCGATATGCCCGACCCGGTAATCCTTCAGGTCGCGGCAATCCAATATCATCGGTTGCTGTTCGGCGATCAGCTTTTCGGAATCAACAGCGGAAATAGTTTTAAAATTTTTCATGGCGCATTCCCCTTTAAAGGACCGCGGAACCCAACTTAAACCGGCCCAACTGCTAAGTCTTTCTTCACTTCGATGGTTTGCGCCAGCGCGGCTTCCAGGCTGATTGGCTCGGCTTTGATTTTATAGCCCTTGGCGGCTTCGTAAACGGTAATCACTTTGTCTTCACCGGATTGGCCTTTCAGATCGGATTTTTCGATATAAAGCTCTTCCAACATCAGGTTCCAAACCATCCCTTCCTGATGAGGCAACAGGTTAAAGACCACGCCGTCGACAACCACTTGCATCGGCTTGGCAATGTTTTGCACATAAAACAGTGTTGCCGTCTCGGGAGTCAACACCTCTTTATATTTTTCGACGAAGATTGGTAAATCTTCCAGTTGGAAAAACAAACCGTTGACGAATAAAAACTTGTCGCTATCAGCCAATATTGCCGATTGATTAATCACCATCTCAGGCGTTTTCCGGTCGCGAATATTCGTCGACCCTTCGCGCAATTCTCCTTCGATCAACACCAAGTCGCCGCGAAACGCAGAAAGCCCGGCTTTGCTGGTCTTGCCCACTAGCGTTGTAATCCACAAAAGGCCTTGGCTGTCGTATTTTTCAAGTAGCATCTGCTTTAATCCCCAATGAAAGGTAATGAATGAAATATTTAGCAGCTATCAAGCAAAACACTTGCCAGATATTTAAAACCCTAACAAAGCCAAGGTTGATAAGGATTTGGCTGAAGCGAGCAATCGAAATAATTTGAGGAAATAACCGATTTGGCGGCATAGCCGCCCGACAATGTCGCAAACACGACAATTACCAATAAACGACGCCCGGCGGTTTGTAGGGTTTAGAACGAAAAGGCTTTAGCGGCCCGGGGCCAATGTGCCGGAGGATGCCATCGCGGCCAAGATTACCGCGTTGCTTTTAAAAATCGCCGAAGCCCGGCAGCCGGGCTTGAGCACCAAGGCCACGGCACTGGTTTGGGAGACGGTGGCAGCTATGGTTTCGCCGCTCTGCAATTGAATGATCACCTCCGAATCGACCCCGTCGTATTGCACTCGAATGACTTGTCCATCCAAACGATTACGCGCCGACAATAAAACCGGTTGATCGTCGATCACGACGATATCCGAAGCATTGATCAGCAAAACTGCATCGCCGCCAACGCTAATCCCCAGATAATCCAGCGAAGGCAACGTAACGCTGACTATCAACTGTTCGCCGCCCTTCAACGAGAAAAACACTTCGGCATTGACTGCGCCCAGGCGAATGTCGGTAACCTTCCCGAATAACTGATTTCTGGCGCTGGTTTTAATCACCTGGCGCTTCAGCAGCAACATCACGTCGGGATCGTCGGCCAAGCTTTGATTGAGCTGCCGCAAAAATGCCTGATGCTGCTGCTCCAATCGGGTAAATAACTGCAACAAGGCCTGGCCGGCGGCGGTCAGCCTGGTACCCCCTCCTTTGCTGCCCCCAGTCGCCGTGGCGATCAGCACCTTGGGCGCCAGATTGTTGGCCCGTTCTATTATCTGCCAAGCGCCTTTGTAGCTTAACCCGGCCTGCTTTGCGGCCTGATTCAGCGAACCGCTTTGCTCTATCGCTCGCAATAAACCGATCATACGACTATCCAGACTACCAACTAGCCGCAGTTCACCTTCTAGCCATGGGGTGGAGTTCTCAATTTTGGTTACGGACATCAATAATCTCACTTAAATACGCTGCATTGAAAAATCGCCGATGGCGTTACAGACCACCATTATTCCCATACGAGAAACAAGTTATTTTTGAAATTCGTTATTTACTTTGATACATAACGAAAAGTAAACTGTAAGCGTCGTTTGTTTTCGTTCAATCGAAAAACCGACGCCGATTCGATAACAACTACTGCTCGCGCAGCGTATTTAATTTCGATTATAGGTGATCCATGACCGCTCCAAAAACATGTTTTCCTAAACCGCTGTTACACAAGATTATTGGCACTACCCTGGCTAGCGGCATATGTATGATGGACCGAATCCCTGCTCAGGCAGCCGAAAAGAGAACTTATACCCGACCACCATTCGCTGCTTTTGAAAGCCAGATGTCAGACGCTTTGCTGGGCTCCGATAAATATGAGAAACCGGTCTGGAATCTCCACGAAACATTGAAGTTGCCGAAATGGTTGTCGCTTTCGGTTGAGCAGCGTACCCGTTACGAAACCCAGGACGGCCAATTCAAGGCCAACGGCAAGGGCGGTGATCAACAAATTCCGCTGCAAACCGATTTGTGGCTGCAAGCCAATCTGGGTGAGTTTCGGCTCGGCGCAGAATTTCTGGACGCTCGCGCCCTAGGGGCCGATAGCGGCTCCGGCATCAACAACACCCATGCCGATCAGGCCGATTTCATTCAGGGTTATCTGGCCTGGGCCGATCAAAATCTGTTCTATAGCGGCATCGGCGCCGAAGTGGTCGCGGGCCGGCAGAGCTTGAATCTTGGCAGCCGCCGCCTGCTCGCCAGAAACGCGATGCGCAATACCATCAACAGCTTTACCGGAATAAAACTGCGGCTGCTGGATTACGATAATTGGCAGTTCACCGGCTTCGTGACGATGCCGGTCAACCGCTATCCAACTGCATCCGCAGACCTTCTCGACGAGACCCACGAGTTCGACGAGGAAGATACTCACACCTGGTTTTCCGGCGGCTTTCTGGAACTGTACAACCTGGCCTGGGGTATCAACAGCGAAGTTTATCTATACCACCTTGACGAAGGCGACAGTATCCGCAACCCGACCCGCAATCGCCGTTACTTCACGCCCGGTTTACGGATTTTTATCAAGCCCAAGAAGGCGAAGTTCGACTTTCAAACCGAAACTATCGGCCAGCTCGGCTCGGTCCGCTCCAGCACCGCTGCCAGCAACGGCCGCGACTTGGATCATGCCGCCTGGTATCAACATATCGATGTCGGTTATACCTTTGACGTACCCTGGTCGCCGCGTCTAGCGTTGGAATACGACTATGCCAGCGGCGACCACAATCCCAACGACAATCAAGACCAACGTTTCGATACTTTATATGGTGCCCGCCGTTTCGAATTCGGCGCCACCGGCATCTACGGCGCTTTCGCCCGCAGCAACATCAATACGCCCGGCTATCGTATCAGCGCCGCACCGCGCAACGACGTACAACTGGGCTTGAGCCATCGCTTTTATTGGCTGGCATCGAATCAAGACAGCTGGACTAGTGCCGGACTGCAAGACGTCAACGGTCGCAGCGGAGACTATATCGGCCAACAATTGGAATTAACGGCGCGCTGGGATTTCAACAGCAGCCTGAATTTCGAAACCGGTTGGGCACATTTATTCAAAGGCGAATTTGCTAAAAAAGCACCATCGGCACCAGCAGTTAAAGAGGATGTCGATTATTTCTATGTGCAGAGCCAGTTACGGTTTTAGCACCTGCCGATCAGTTTTTATAGAGGAGAAACATAATGTCGTTTATCGCTTTAAACCGGGTTATTCTGGCTATATCGCTAGCGTCGCTGAGCGCGATTGCGCAAGCTGAAACCACGTTGGTCGCCGTGGCCGCCAACTTTACCAAACCCATGACCGAGATCGCCGAGGCTTTCAAAAATGCCAGCGGTCATAGTGCCAAGCTTTCGTTCGGCTCGTCCGGAAAATTCGTCGCCCAGTTCGAGAACGGCGCGCCGTTCGAAGTGTTTCTGTCGGCAGACGACAAAAGCCCCTTGAAACTGGAGCAATCGGGTTTGGCCGTGGCCGGTAGCCGTTTTACTTACGCGATCGGCAAATTGGTGTTATGGTCCAACAATCCTGACTATGTCGATGAGCAAGGTCAAATCCTGGCCAAGGGCGACTTCAAGCATCTGGCCTTGGCCGATCCGAAATTGGCACCTTATGGCGCGGCGGCCGTGGAAGTCTTGAAAAACCAAGGCTTATTGGAAAAACTGCAACCGCTATTCGTGCAAGGCGAAAACATCGCCCAGACCCACCAATTCATCAGTACCGGCAATGCCGAGCTGGGTTTTGTCGCCTTATCGCAAGTGATAGACCATGGCAAGGTCGGCACCGGTTCCGGCTGGATCGTCCCGGAAAATCTGCATAGTCCGATTCTGCAAGACGCGGTGCTGCTGAAAACCGGCGCCGAAAATCCGGCCGCGCAAGCCTTGCTGGCGTTTCTGAAATCGCCGCCGGCCTTGGCGATTATTGAAAAGTACGGTTATGCCTTACCGTCGTTCAATTA
>Ga0172378_10004982_pt1 | contig 12419 bp, 7 predicted proteins | sample GrowelOW332metaG_FD_119755 | JGI IMG/M metagenome (GOLD analysis project Ga0172378, IMG submission 119755) | Groundwater microbial communities from an aquifer near a municipal landfill in Southern Ontario, Canada - Pumphouse #3_1 metaG | ecosystem: Environmental > Aquatic > Deep subsurface >...
GTTTCATGGATGAAGGTATGGGAATCGTAACCTTTATAAAGATTCATGAAGGCAGTTGAAGCCCAGGCAAGAGTCTTAACGTTAGGAGAAGCGGCACTTCCGGCCCCATTCATGGTGTAGGTAACATAAGCCCACCAGAAGGAAGTATCATTAGTGGCCTGTGGATAAGCATAAATATTCCACATTAAGTCAATAAAGCCATCACCATCGCTATCAAAGTAACTAAGAGGTTCCGCTTCAGCTCCTAAGTCGCCATGTCCAGTTTTAGCGTATTCACTCATATACCATTTTCTTGCGTATTCAGCAGCAAAAACGCCACCTTGTCCGCCGGAAGCACTCCGATATTCACTTGGAGTTCCTGGGTACTTAATCCAGGTCGGCATAACGATGACTTCAAAGCCGCCTTTGCCAAAGCTAGATTTATTGTAGAAGTCTTGGACTGAGATATAGCCCCCAACCCGTTTGGTTTCTTCTTCACTTCCCGAGAAAGCAATTCTAACCTTCTCAAGTAAAGCATCATCCGCCGTAATGTTATCAAGAGGATCGCTGGTATCCTTTTCAAAAGCAAAAGGAGCAACGAAAAGTCTTTGAGGCTTATCGGCACCATGATAGCTAGCAACGTGCGGGTTGCCCGAGTTGCGATATATAGAATCTCTATTAAGTTGTTTCTCTCTTTGAGCCGTATCCTTATAGGTTGTTTGTCCTAAAGGCAGATCAGCATTAACAATATCCGCAGCGACAGAACTCGAGGAAGAGCTTCCTTCGCTAGAGGAAATTGAAGAGGATGAAGATTGGCTGCTATTGCCACCGCCTCCACATCCGGAGAGAATCATCGCTACTCCAACTAGGAGTAGAGACATCGTCTTTTTACGAATTTTCATTTTTTACACCCTTTCTTTACTATAACTAGCGGCTGCTTGTTAACGGAATAAGCAGAAACAACGCTACAGCAATAAATATCAATGAAACGAAGAGAATTGCAAGAATTGGTTTTCGTTCGTCAGCATCTTTCTTCGCTTTGTAGTCTGCAAACGTAGCAGGGAAGCTTTCTTTCCAACTTTTATGACGGAAAGTAACGTTAAGAACTAAACCAACACTATAGGCTAACATGTCGAAACTTCCCTTAGCAGCCACGAAGCCCAACAAGAAGACTAGAAGGCCAAGAACACCAGCTAGACCAAAGGCGTCGACAAGAATGGGATAGACATGAGTAGAGAAGGCACCATTGTAGAGAGAATAACCTACCGTTATGGCGATTAAGCCTCCTAAAGCCGAGATGGAGAGGAAACTAATGAGGAAACTTATCCAGAAAGCTTTTCCAAACTTCTTAGGTTTATTTCCTTCGATAGTTTCTAACTCATTCTCCTTCATTTAACTCCTAATTCCAACAAAGCTGCTTTCTTTTCAGCTTCATTGCAGTAAAGGAAGTGCCCTGGAGTAATCTCAACGAAGGAAGGCTTATCAATCGAGTAATCATGAGAAGCCGCCGGATCATAGACAATTCTCTTTCTAGTCGTCTCGACGATAGGATCAGGATACGGAACGGCGGAGAGAAGGGACTTAGTATATGGATGAAGCGGATGGAGGAAGAGTTCTTCGCTACTAGCTAGCTCCACTAAGTTTCCATAATACATAACAGCAATGCGGTCACAGAAGTACTTAACAACCGAGAGGTTATGAGCAATGAAGATGAGAGTTAAGCCAAGGTCATTTCTTAAATCATTAAGAAGGTTAATAACTTGGGCTTGGACTGATACGTCGAGAGCACTAACTGGTTCATCGGCTACGATGAGCTCTGGATTCATGATAATTGCCCGAGCAATACCAATTCTTTGACGCTGTCCACCCGAGAACTCGTGAGGATAACGGTTAGCATGTTCAGGAACGAGACCGACCATTTGAAGAACTTTAGCCACCTCTTCATCGATGAATTTCTTATCGTGACATCCTTGGATGATTAATCCTTCGGCGATGATGTTACGAACAGTCATTCGAGGATTGAGACTAGCGATAGGATCTTGGAAGATCATCTGAACTTTATTAGAGAGGGAAGCGTGCTTAGCTTTGCTAGATGCAACTTTGTAGTCGTTATACTTCTCGCGGTCTTCTTCAGTCAGAGAAGAAGCACTGGAATCATTAATCTTCTTTAACAAGTCAGCATATTTAGCATTAACTGTGGCGATTGAGGAACGAGCAATGTTCTTATTGGCGTTCTTATCGTCTTTTCTAGCCAAACGAATCTTATCTCTTTGAATAGAGGTAATGTCTCGGCACTTAGCTTTTTCCGTCGCAATCTTCTTATCGATTTCACGAATTTGTTTAAACAAGTTTTCGATTTCTTGAGACTTAGGAAGAGCGATATTCCTTTTGGTATACTCGCTAAGAAGAACCTTACTCGAGAAAAGAAAATCCTTCTTCTTGCTTTGTTCTTCCAATAATTTCTTTGTCTCTTGAATTGCTTTATTCTTCTCGGCCTGTAAGGATTTGACAGCGTTATGACTACGAAGAAGCGTGAACTTGATTTCTTTTTCGTTCCAGCGAGTTCCCGCAGCAACCCTAATTCCATCAAGCCAAATATCACCAGACGTAATCTTATATAGTTTTAGAATATCGCGGCCCGTCGTTGTTTTTCCGCACCCGGATTCTCCAACTAAGCCAAAAACCTCGCCACGATGAACATCAAACGAGACATCATGAACAGCTTTTAGGTACTTTCTAGGACCAGAAGAACCAAAGCGGAAATATTGTTTTAGGTGCTTCACAGAAAGCAAAATATCATTCTTTGAATAGTCGACACCATTACCCTTTTTCTCGATGGAAACATTCTTCTTGGTTTGAGGCTTCGCTTTTTTAGCTTCAACAGCTTTTTTAGCTCCAACAGCTTTTTTAGGAGCCGAAGCAACTGCAGTTTTAGAAGCACTCTTTTTACTCGTCTTAGTTTCTACGTTGCTCATTGGGCGCTCCTTTCAATAAAATTAAGAACAGAATTCTTCATGTTGTCAGCCTTTGGAGTGTACTCAGGATGCGAACTTAAGGCTTTCTGGATTCTATTAAGGACCACTGGAGAAACATCAACATCCGGGGCATTATCATGCAACAACCAGGTGGCTGCGTAATGAGTTGGTGAGACGACAAACTCTGGAGGTAAGGCTAGGAAGTCAATCTCAAGAGCGTCCTTATTACGTAAAGCAAAAGCATCACCCTTAGGAGGAAGTAACATATTAGGTGGTGTCCCAGGAATGGAGTTAAGTTTTTCTTTGGTGTCTAAGTCTGGCATCGAACCAAGTAAGGCTCGGGTATATGGATGACGTGGATCATAGAAAATATCGTATTCACTACCATATTCAACAATCTTGCCAGCATACATAACCGCAATGTCATCTGCCATATTAGCAACGACACCAAGGTCATGAGTGATGAAAACGATTGAGAGATTCTTTTCAGCTTTGAGTTTATTAATCAGCTCAAGAATTTGAGACTGAATAGTCACGTCAAGAGCAGTCGTTGGCTCATCACAAATTAAGACTTCCGGGGATGAGGATAAAGCAATCGCAATAACGATTCTTTGACGCATACCTCCAGAGAGTTCGAATGGATACTGTTTGTAACGACGTTCAGGTTCATCGATACCGACTTCGCTCAGTAACTTAATGGCCCGAGCTTTAGCCTCACTGGACGAAAGTGAACTCTTAGAAGACACAATATACTTCGAGTAATCTTCAATTAAAGAAGTAACGATCTTAGCCTTTTGGCTAGTTCTGACTTCTAAATGGGTAAGATGCTTCAAAAGACGGTCAACGGCTTCCACCATATGAGAACGGAAAACACTCTCTTCAGGGAAAACCTCTTGAAGAGTAGCTCTAACTTTAGGAGGCAAATCAAAGATATCTTCAACCTGATACTTAGTAAGAGCCTTTTGGAGAATAGCTCTTTGTTTAATCGAAGACTTTAGAGAAGTAATAATATCCTTCATGACAGTCGGGAAGACTTCGATGGTATCATCCGCGTCGGTTTGAGCCTCGAGGACACATTCCTTCAATGGACGATAAAGAACTTTTCCGGCCTTATATGCTTCTTTAAGGTCGAAATCACCTTGAAGATGCTCAGTTTTAAAAGAAGTTAGTTGAGTCTCGAAACTCTTAATCTTCTCCATTTGTTTATCGATGGCTCTTTCAGAAGCCAAAGCAAAAAGTCTCTCATAAGCCGAGATATCAGGCTTATCGCCTTGCTTAAGATTCTTAACATAAGTATGTAATTCTTGATAAGATTCAGCATCAGCCTCGTTAAGTAATTTGCCAATTCGCTTAAGCATCCGCTTAGCTTCTTTGCGGTCAGCTTTACTCTTGAGGATCATAGCCTCAACTAATTGCTTTCCGACAATCATAATAGGGTTTAAAGAAGAGAGAGGATCTTGAAAAATCATCGAAATCTTCACACCCCGAATCTTAGAGAACTGGTCTTCGCTAACCTTTAGAAGATCTTTTCCGTCATAGATGATTTGACCATCTTCAACAATCTTGTTATTAGCGAGAATTCCTAAAATGGCTTTTGAAGTAACGGATTTTCCGGAACCAGATTCACCAACAATTGCAAGGGTTCTTCCTTTATAGAGGGGAAAGGAAATACCACGAACAGCTTTGACCGTTCCTCCATTGGTTCTAAAAGAAACACGGAGGTTCTTAACTTCGAGAACTTTCTCGAAGCGTTTATCACTTTTTAAAATCATACTTATTCCTCGCTTCCTTTCAGAGACGTATTAAAGGCATCGCGGAGCCCATTTCCGAATAAGTTAAAGCAAATCATAAGTAAAGAAATGACGATGCAAGGGAAAAGGAGCATATGGGGAGCGTATTGAAGACCAGCCGCCTGTCCTTCATTTAGTAAAGAACCGATTGAAACAATTCCCGAAGTTGAGAAGTTCACAATTCCTAAGTAAGAAAGAGAAGTCTCAGAGAAGATAACTGAAGGGATCATAAGAACGGAAGAAGTTACTAGGGTTCCTGCGGCGTTAGGCAGAATGTGCTTGAAGATAAGACGCGAATCCTTCGCTCCTAAAGTCCGAGAAGCAAGAACATATTCTTGACCTTTAAAGCGGTAGAACTGCATACGAGTCGTCGAGGCTACTCCTATCCATCCGGAATAAACAAAGGCTATTAGGAAGGCCAGAATAACAAGCCCTCCATCACCAAATACCGCTTTTAAACCAGCATTATTAGTGAACTGAACAGCACAAATACTTAAGACAATAATCGAAGGAACGTTAGAAATAATGTCGGTAATTCTTTCCATCACAAGATCAGCGGCACCACCGTAATACCCGGAAATAGCTCCCCAAAGGAGTCCGATAAGGAAGTTGATAGCGGAGATAGAAATCCCAAGTAGTAAAGAGAAACGAGTACCCAAGGCTAAGCGTAAGAAGATATCTTGTCCCGACTTATTAGCCCCAAAGAAATAGTAAGGCTCAAAACCATTGTAGTAAGTGGAGTAATCAAAAGAATCAACACGGACAGTGTATTCTCCGCCGTGACTCTCGAAGTAAACAAGATTTCCGTTAGTGTCTCTCTTATAAATTTCTTTTACCTGTCCGTTATTATCAACGACTGGAGTAAAGATATTGTCGACGAGCTCGCCCTTCTTATTTTTAGCTGAGAGTTCATAGAAGATACCGCTCTTTTGATTGTACTGGTTCGTCATCTTATCGATAACGTTATTTACTGAAGTTAGTGCGAAACCTTCATCAAGAAGAGATTGTTTATAGGCGGCTAGATATGTAGCGGAATCAACTAAAGGCTTATCAATAGATTTCTCTGTCTGATAGATCCCTTTCTCTTTTTGGTAAGAAATGAAATCTTCGTACTTTTCCTTTTGCATCTTAACTAAGATGTTTCCACGATAATAAGTATTAAGACGAACGACATAGGAATAAGAAACAGTCGAACCAACCCGGTCTTCCTTCTTTTCAATTAAGTTAACTAAGTACTTATTATTAGAATCATCAAAGAGATAGGTGTTGTAATCATTAGAACCAACGGTATCAACCTTAGTGCCATCCCAGAAACCGGTTCCTTTGAACATCGGGTTATAGGGAAGAGCTAAGGAGAAGTTATCATCCATGAATCCGTTAGGATAAATAACAGGATCCACATAAGAGCGAGGAGAAGCTAAAGGAACAATAAGGGCGAACAAAGCGATAAGAAGAATAATGACAGCAGCAACAATCGAAGCCTTATTCTTAGTAAAACGATTGAAAGAATCCCGTAAGAAGCTAACACGTTTTGTTTCAAAAGCCTGATCGTGAAGATTGCCCCGGTCTTCCACTTTCTTAAATAAAGAAGTTGGTAAAGGAGTCGAAGTATTAATCGAAGCAGATTCAAGAGATAAAAGTTCTTTGCTATCCATGTTATTTTCCTCCTCCCATTCTGATGCGGGGATCGACAATTCCATAGGAAATATCGACAATTAAACTGCCAACAAGACCAATGGTAATGTAGAACATTGCCACAAACTGGAAGACGTCAAGGTCTCTTCTTGTGATCGCCTCTAAGAATAAAGAACCAACGCCGTTAACAACGAAGATGTTTTCAATGATTAAGGATCCAGAAAGAACCGAAATAATTTCTCCAAGGATCATAGGGAATATTGGTACTAAAGAGTTACGGAAAGCGTGGCGAACGGTCGCTTGGGCGCGAGTAAGACCTTTAGTCCGCGCTAGAAGCATAAAGTCGCTAGTAAGAACTTCGGTTAACTCAGCTCTTGTATATCGAGCAAATCCCGCAATTGAACCAAAGCACATTGCAAGGACTGGAAGAACCATGGAAGCAAACATCTGAGGAGCGAACCAGCCACCATCTCCTAAATTAGCTCTAACCGGTTCAAAAATACCTAATTGATACGAGAAAATATATTGAAGAAGGAAAGCGTAGACAAAGCTTGGAACCGAAATAACAAGCATGACAAGAATACTAAGAGCATGGTCTTCCCACTTGTTTTTCTTAAGAGCCATGAAGATTCCAAGTCCAAGTCCAACTGGAATGGAGACAATCATCGAATAAATGTTAATAAGAATGGTCGGTGGTAAGCGGGAGAAAAGAACATCAGCAGGAGAAGAATAAAGATCAATAATGTAGGAAACGCCCCAACGATAAGGGGAATTGGGACTAAAAAGGTTAGAAAGGAAATACCAAAGTTGCGTAAAAATAGGAGTGGATTCATATTTGCCTGTCGGAACCTTAACCCCGTTAATAATCTCATAAATAGGCTGCATTCTCCCTTGAGCAACCATGTTTTTAAAGAATGTTTCCTGGTCCTTCATGCCAGAATCAACTTGATAAGGTAGGAGACGAATTAAAATGAAACAAATAAAGAAAATCGCGATAAAAGTCAGCACCATTAGGGCCAATCGTTTAAGAATATATATTAAGGTTTGTTTTGTTTCTTTCATTTTATTTCTTCCTAGTTTTCAAAGTAAATGGGATAGGGCGGTAGGAACCGCCTATCCCATTTAGAAAATCAATAAATCGTGCTTAGTGACGAATCATTGGTCAAAGGTACGATAGAGCTCAGAGAGGTTACCGCCTTTTTCCGCAACGAAGGCCTTCCATTCACCATCAGTGTAGTTGAACTTCATGAAGCGGATGCCACCGTAACCAATTAAGGAAACATAAGTATTAGTAGCATTCTCAACCTTGAAGCCAAGAAGGGAACTAGTTCCTCTTGCAACAACAGGGATAGTTTCGAAACGATTAAGGATTCCTGCTTCGAGCTCAGAAAGAATAGTGATACGTTGTTCGTGGATTTTCTTCCATTCTTCGTATTTTTCATCCCCTGGATTAAGTTCATCGCCATATTTAGCCTCATTAAGAGTCGAGGTCATGGTGCTGTACCATCCGTTGAAGGAGTCGTTTTCTAAAACGCCATCGCCATCAGAATCGAATTCTAAGAAAGCTTGGTCTTGCTTGCCTTTGAAACCATATTCGCATGTGCTTTCGAAGGTTTTGTCGCAGTAGACCTGCATTAATCCGTAAGGATCGATAGCAGCGCCGCCCCAGATAGAGAAGATCATATCGTAGCCACCGTTTTTGGCTGAGCTGTAGTAATCCTCATCCTTAACCATGTGGAACTTAAGACCAAGCTGTCCTTTATCGGTGATAACGCCTTCCTCAACGAGCTTAGCAGCGGCAGCATCAATGACGCCGGTCCAAGCGGTGTTGAGTTGGTTAAACATCTTGATGGTTGTCTCCGAAGAATCATCATAGACACGGAACTCAATATCAACTTTTTGTCCAGGAACGAGGTGTTTTTCGGCAGTAGAAGCATATTCAGCTTTGAAACCTTTCACAAGGTAATCAACAGCTAGGGAACGATTGTATCCAACTTTGTTCTCAGGAAGAGCGCTAACTTCTCCTGCAAGGCTTTCTCCGCCCATCTCACCATAGACTTTTCCATAAACCGCTTGTCCTTGAGGAGTGCTGCGATAGCTGGTTCCTTTGGCGACATCGGAGAGGTAAAGGTCATTAAGTAAACCGGTGAATCCTTTAGAACCACTGGTAGCATTAGCGGCAAATCCATTACGATCTAAGGCTAAAGACAAACCTTTACGGAAATCAGTGTTAGCAATGACAGTCTTGTTGAGACCACCATCAACTTGTCTTTCCGCAAGTTTAGTTCTATCAGTGTTGAAGGAAATCTTTTGAGTATAGGATTCGTAAGTCGTAGTACGGCGGGAACTGCTTCCGTATTTTCCCATGTCATCGATGGTAAGATCGATATCATCAAGGTTGCCTTTTTCAAAAGCCGCCATGGCAGTCGAGTGCTCTTTATAAATAGAGGTAGAAATAGCATCCATTTGGAATTGTCCAACGTGTTTGCCATCGCTGTAGCCATACCACTTACCATTGCGGACAATATCAATCTTCTTTCCTGCTTCAAAGTAGGAGAGTTTGTATGGTCCATAAGACATGTAGTTATCAACAGACTTTGTAGCATAGGTCGTTCCGGAATACCCAGGACGAAGCTCAGTTGTCAATCTGTCATAAAGAGGAACATTAACAAGCCAGTTGCCCGAAAGAGCGAACTTAAGGTTAAGACTCGTGATTGACTTTGAAAGGAATAATCTGAGTTTATAATCATCAACAGCTTTGATTCCAACATCATCAATGGTTAAAGGATCACCTTCAATTTCGTGAGTAATCTTTGTGAACAAAGGTAATTCCCAAGAATAGAATTTGCCAGCACCAGCGCCAACTCTAAGACCATCAACAAAAGTTTTGATGTCTTTCTTAAGAGCCGACATGGTGTAGCGATCTTGGTTGGTCTCATCCCAAGAAGAATCATTAACATTTTTACGAGTTAAGACTTCAGTAGTATCAAAGAGAGCGATATCAACAGGATCTCCTTCAGCAAACATCTCTTTCTTGACGTCACTAGGTTTAGTAACCTTTTCCCAGTCAGATTTTTTGTCGCTGTTGGAATGATCAACATTTTTCCAAAGATAATAACCAACACCGTCAGTAATTCTTTGAGCTGCTAATTCGACAGCGTCATTAATCTTGTTAGAACGGTTGTTGAGAACAGTATAGAAAGTAGTATCAGCATCAGCATTGCTAAAAACAGCGCTGACATAAGGGGTATATTTTCCTAACGAAATGTACCAGAAACCCGAATCATCAGGAACCTTACCAGTCTCAGTGTTAATGTAGTCATAAGCTGGTTCAATGGTCTGACGTCCTTGTTTGTAGAAGTTTTCAGCATGAGCTAAAACTAAGTTTCCGTTGTAATAGGAATCAGCCCGGAAGTTAACGTATTTTGGATCAAGTTGACGTTCCATGGACTTGACATAATCGTTTGCAGTAATGGCAGTTCCATCTTCCCAGACAGCTTTGTCGTTGAGAGCGATGTCCCAAACCATTCCGCTTCCGATGTTTCCCGTGCCACCGTAATACTTTTCGTATTCAGCGTCAGAAACATCAGCCTTAGCGATCTCTTTCGGGAACTCGTTAGCCATTTCGGTTACGAATTCGTAACCATCCTTTGTAGAGTTAAGGATAGTGTCATAAAAACCGATCTCAGTAAAAGAAGGGATATAAGACTCGTCGTTTGTTTGCCAGTTGTGAACGTTCCAATTGGTTGGCGACGTGCTTAAGTACGTATTGTAGGTGTGTAGGCTGTCGTTCTGACTGCCACCCCCACAAGAAGCCAAAAGCATCGCTCCAGCCGCAGAAAGGACGACAACAGCCATAGTGTTTCTTTTCATAAAAAGTTGCTCCTTTTTAAATTATCAATTTAGACAAGGAAAGGGACTATTCGTCCCTTCCCATATAATATAACTATTTAGCGAATTAGGCAGCCACGTATTTAGAGAAATCGAAGTTTGTCGCTCCAACTCCATTAACCATATAGCCGAAGCCAATATAGTTGTCAGTGGCATCACCACCAATTGGAAGATAGATAGTTCCAGTGATAAAGACCATATTTGTGGCAGTAGTAACGCTGATAGCACTGTACTCGCTGTAAACAGTGAGAGCGTGCTTATTTCCACCATTGAACTCAACAGCGTCAGTAAGATAGGTTCCTAAGCCAACATTAGTTGTCGATCCTTCTGCACTAAAAGCAACAGCAATGCATTGGTCAAGAATTTGTTGAGCTAAGATGTTGGTAACGGTGGTTCCGTCGTTATCACCCATTTTACCGGTTAAAGTAACAACTCCTTCAGCCGCGGTCTTATCGGTGAACTCAGTAGAATTAATACCAGTAGTAGTAATCGCTCTGGCAGTAAGAGCAGTAGCCTTAGCTAAAGTCCAGACGTCAGTAACTCCTTCAACTGCCTTAGTTGTAGTGCTAAGAGCTCCTGTGTCTTTATTCTTAGTTGTAATAGCTTGGTAAGAGGCTCCATCACGGTTGAATAAAGCCATTCCACCTTCCTGATTAAGGACAGGTTTGTTGTCGGCATCAACACCCATGAATCCATAGACAACATCAAGTCCTTCTGCGGTAGAAGTGACGATTTGGCTGTAAGTCTTCTTATTACCAAATATCATTGTGGCATAAGCAGATTTATCAGTGATGTCAGCCTCAGCAAGAGGGTCACCATTTTGGTCAGAAGGCCACATAGATAAAGTCGAAAAGTTGGAAGTGGTTCTGATGTTATCGAAGGCGGTAGCAACTTCAGGTGCAGTGATAGCAGCTGGAAGATAAGCATCATCGACAATAGCGTCGTCGAGGGCTTTCATATTCGTTGATCCAATTGAGTGAAGACCAGCAATGGTCCAGTAACCTTCTTGTTCACCCTGCTTAACATTGGTTAATAAGAGCATGGTATCGTTAACATCATCCCCATTAGTATCAGCAAACCCTAGAAGGTCAGTTGTACTATAGGAATAACCATAGCGCTCAGGAAGTTGAGACATACCATAATTGAGAAGACTTTGTGTAAAGGTGGCAGAAGCACTTAAGCTTTCTTCTCCTTTTTCATCAAAAGTAGAAACAAAATCTGCACCATCTAAGACAAGATCGCCAGTGATGTAGTAATCACCATAGGAAGCGCTGCCTGGGGCAAAGACTGGTTTCCCTGTTGAATCAAAAGAACCCCAGTAGGCATTGCCATTACTTAATTGAGCAAGAATAGTTGAATTAGGTTCGCCTTTATCATCGACTGAACCAATGTTAGTCTTGTCAAAAATAGCAACGTAAGATGGGTTGTGAATATAGGTAGATCCACCATAAACGAGTTGCTGTGTCTTATCGAGATCATAAGTATCGATCGTATAATTTTGAGGATTAGCGGCCAAAGGTTTCAAGAAGTTGATAACTTCAAGACCCTCTTTAGTTTTGACTGTTAAACCAGCACGAATTGTTTTGTCTCCAGAAGTAACAGTGATTGTATAATCACCAACCTCGGTGGCGGTCACTTTGTGACCATTGATGGTGACTTTGTCTGATGCACAGGTAAGAGTATAAGCAGTACCTGTCGAGCCATCGCTCATTTTGCAAACAATATATTGTTCGAAATCGACAACGGCGTTGACCTCAACGTAAGGAATTCCTTCATCGACGATGGACAATTTTGTAGTTGTCACAACGACAGTGGAAGACTCTTCAGATGAAGTGACATTAGACGAACTTACTTCGGGTCCACACGACGCCAAACCAAGTCCCGCTAATGCAGAAGCACTTAGAATCAAGATTTTTTTAATGTTTTTCATTATTTTTCTCCTTGTAATCGCTACTATAATCGAGCCTTAACAAATTTCAATGTTTATTTTTTTACCAATAAAATCATAGCTTTGTTTGTTTAAGTACTTTTAAATAAAAATAGCCCTTCTTCTTAAAAAAGAATCTTCTCGTGATCGCGTGCAAGCGGGCGCGTATGCACATTAATAATATAAGTTATTAATGAGCTTTAGTTCCTTCTCGTTTAGATA
>Ga0172378_10004983_pt1 | contig 12418 bp, 11 predicted proteins | sample GrowelOW332metaG_FD_119755 | JGI IMG/M metagenome (GOLD analysis project Ga0172378, IMG submission 119755) | Groundwater microbial communities from an aquifer near a municipal landfill in Southern Ontario, Canada - Pumphouse #3_1 metaG | ecosystem: Environmental > Aquatic > Deep subsurface >...
TATAGAACCACCGACGGCAAAAGATTCGATATCCACACGGAACAAACTCAATACCAAATTACCACCGTAAAAAAAACCTATCAATAAGAGAAAGGTAATTAAAGTAGCTTTGGAGGCATTTACATCTCTCCCTTGTTCGCGTATATTAATAATAATAGGTATAGATCCTATAATATCTATAACTGCAAACATGACAATAAAGGCACTAGCAATTTGTTGTATATCTAAGCTACCAAACATAATATCTTTCTTATTTTTATGCAAAGATAAGCAATACAAACTATTCAAACTATAAAAAACACAAAATATTATCCGAAAAATTAAGACGTAAAATATAATATAGTTATTTTTGCCTTATAAACCAAGTAAAAACCACTCATGGAAACAATGTATGAAACATTATTGCAATTACCTCTTTTTCTAGGATTATGTGTTGAAGATTTTACTAATATTATAGAAAAAATAGAACTTCATTTTGCCAATTATCAGCAAGGAAAAGAATTGATTCACAAGAACGACGAATGCGAACAGCTTTGTTTTCTTATTCAAGGAGAATTATCCGTCGTAACTACATCTACGGATGAAAAATTTTCTATCATTGAGAAAATAAAAGCACCATACGTTATCGAACCATACTCATTGTTTGGCTTGCGCACTCAATATCGATCCTCGTACATTTCTTTAACAGAAGCCAGCACAATCTGCATCCCTAAAAATATTATTATCGGGCAATTACTAAATTATCCTATATTCAGATTAAATTTCTTAAATATTCTCAGCAACAGGACCCAAAGCGTATACAATCTTCTATGGATAAATCCTAAGGAAGAAATTGAAGATATATTTGCACAATTTATTCTTACCCATTCTGAAAATTTTCAAGGTAAAAAGACTTTAAATATAAGAATAAAAGATTTAGCACTATATTTATTCCGTACGAGAATTAAAACCTCGAACGCTCTGAATCATCTTCAACAACTGGGACTTATAGAAATGCACAGAAGAGAAATTATCATTCCTGACATTAACCAATTGATCCATTGGCGTATAAAAGAGAACCAACACGATACTACTCAAAAGGCGACAAAAAAAAGTGGAACATACCCAACTTGAGTACATTCCATTTTTTATATTTTAATCCGACAAAGATTATTCCCATTCAATTGTTGCCGGCGGTTTCGAACTGATATCGTACGTAACACGATTTACCCCTTTCACCTTATTTATAATATCATTTGATATTTGCCCCAAGAATTCGTATGGAAGATGAGCCCAATCAGCTGTCATTGCATCAGTAGATGTTACGGCTCTCAAAGCAACTGCTCTCTCATAAGTCCGTTCATCCCCCATCACTCCAACTGATTGAACAGGCAAAAGAATCACCCCTGCTTGCCAAACCTTATCATATAACTTCCAATCATGCAGACCTTGAATAAATATATCATCAGCCTCTTGTAAAATGTGTACCTTTTCACGAGTAATATCTCCGAGAATTCGGACAGCAAGACCTGGACCGGGAAAAGGATGACGATTAATCAAATGCTCCGGCATATTCAATTGACGACCAACCTTCCGAACTTCATCCTTGAACAACAACCGCAACGGCTCACAAAGCTTGAGATCCATATTTTTGGGTAAACCTCCAACATTGTGATGGCTCTTTATCGTCATTCCCGAAATAGATAAAGACTCTATGCAATCAGGATAAATAGTTCCTTGAGCTAACCATTTCACTTTTTTTATTTTGCAGGCTTCCTCATCAAACACTTCAATAAAACCCTTGCCGATTATTTTACGTTTACACTCAGGGTCAGTAACACCAGCCAACTCTGTAAAAAACTTATCGCTAGCATCAACACCTATTACATTTAATCCAAGACCCTCATAATCATGCATTACATTTTTAAATTCGTTTTTTCGAAGCAAACCGTGGTCGACAAAAATACATGTCAGATTTTTACCTATAGCCCGATGTAACAATGTAGCAGTAACCGATGAATCAACACCACCACTCAAACCGAGTACTACCCTATCATCACCCAACTTTTCTTTTAACTGAGCAACGGTTCTTTCCACAAATGAAGCTGGCGACCAATCTTGTTTACAACCACAAATTTCCACTAAAAAATTACGTAGAATCATAGTCCCGTCTTCCGTATGAAAAACTTCAGGATGAAATTGCACACCCCATGCCTGCTTATCCGCTATCTGATAAGCAGCAATATCAACATCTTCCGTAGAAGCGATTTTCTTAAAATCATCAGGAATTGCTGTTATGGAATCTCCGTGGCTCATCCAAACCTGTGAATGATCTCTAACGCCTTTGAATAAAATATTATCTTTAGAAAAAGAAGAAAGACGCACACGGCCATATTCACGTGTTCCGGCCGATTCAACTTTTCCTCCAAACAGAGATACCATTAATTGCGCACCGTAGCAAATTCCAAGAATGGGATATTTGCCAAAAATATTCTTCAAATCTGTTTTAAAAGCCTTGTCGTCATAGACTGAAAAAGGACTCCCGGACAAGATAACACCTTTGATATTGACGTCGCCCTCAGGAAACTTATTGTAAGGAACAATTTCACAATAGGTATCCAGCTCACGCACACGCCGTGCAATAAGTTGAGTAGTCTGTGAACCGAAATCAAGGATAATTATTTTTTCTTCCATACCTGTGTTATGTAATAATAGTTAAAAAACTGTGCAAAGATAGCAATAAAATAGAATAATTCAATCCTTTCATTTAATAAATTTCTTAAATATTCAAAGATATCGAAATCATATAAACTATAATAGAAATGAGATTCATCATTGTCATTTTGAAAAGTAGACTTCGCAAAAACTATTCAAAAATATAGTTAAACAATATTTTTTTCCTTTTTAATGGAAAAATAATATGTTATTATAAAAACAATTTATTACTTTTGCACCACAAAGAATTAAAGTAATTGAATTTTATTTTATAGAACCTTTAAAATTTTAAACAAAATGATTAAAGTAGGTATTAATGGATTCGGACGTATTGGACGTTTTGTATTCCGTGCAGCTCAAGAAAGAAAAGACATTAAGATCGTTGGTATCAATGATTTGTGTTCAGTAGATTATTTAGCTTATATGCTTAAATATGACACAATGCACGGTCAATTCCAAGGCACTATCGAAGCCGATGTTGAAAAAAATTTACTGATTGTAAATGGTAATCCTATCCGCGTTACAGCAGAAAGAGACCCTGCAAATTTAAAATGGGACGCTGTAGGAGCTGAATATGTTGTTGAATCAACAGGTTTGTTCTTAACAAAAGAAAAAGCACAAGCTCATATTAAAGCCGGAGCAAAATATGTTGTTATGTCTGCACCTTCAAAAGATGACACTCCAATGTTCGTTTGTGGTGTTAACGATAAGACTTATGCCGGTCAACAATTCGTTTCAAATGCTTCTTGTACGACCAACTGTTTGGCTCCTATCGCCAAAGTTTTAAACGATAAATTCGGTATCACAGAAGGTTTGATGACAACAGTCCACTCTACAACTGCTACACAAAAGACCGTTGATGGTCCATCCGTGAAAGACTGGAGAGGTGGCCGTGCTGCTTCTGGTAATATTATTCCTTCGTCTACTGGTGCTGCAAAAGCTGTCGGTAAAGTTATCCCTCAATTAAACGGAAAATTAACTGGTATGTCAATGCGTGTTCCGACCTTGGATGTATCTGTTGTTGACTTAACTGTTAACTTGGCAAAGCCTGCTACTTATGCTGAAATTTGCGCTGAGATGAAGAGAGCTTCTGATAATGAGTTAAAGGGTGTTCTTGGTTATACAGACGAAGCTGTTGTATCTTCTGACTTCTTAGGTTGCAAGCTTACTTCCATCTTCGATGCAAAAGCAGGTATCGCTTTAACTGATAAATTCGTTAAAGTCGTATCTTGGTACGATAACGAAATCGGTTATTCAAACAAAGTTTGCGATTTAATCGCTCACATGGCTGAATACAATAAAAAATAATTATTGTAAACCAAAAATTTAGAAACCGCTCCGGGGTTATCCGGAGCGGTTTTTTTATACCTTTCTATTTATATATTGTTAAAAAGCAACAAGTAAGCTACCGAATAACCACATTTTTTATAGTTTTGCATATTATATTTGTGAACAGCACTACCAAATAGATTAAAAGACTAAATTTTTTATTGATTTTTTTATAATGAATATACCAAATCAGACTTCGAATCCTTTTTTCATGAGCTATAAAACTCCGCATGAAACGTTTCCTTTTTCTTTGATAAAAATTGAGCACTACGAACCCGCTATACGTGAGGGTATGGCCCAACAAAACCGAGAAATAAACGAAATTGTGCAAAATCCGGATCAACCGACATTCTCAAACACTATAGAAGCCTTAGAAAATTCAGGAAAATTATTACAAGAAGTAACCACCATCTTTAGTAATATGCTAAGTGCCGAAACTTGTAATGAGTTACAAGAAGTAGCACAGAAATTAATGCCAGTGCTCAGTGAACATAGTACTAATATCACTCTAAACGAAAAACTCTTTAAACGCATAAACGAAGTCTATTTACAACATGAAAAACTAAATCTAAACACAGAAGAAAATAAGTTATTAGAAGACACCTATCTGAGTTTTACCAGACATGGAGCCAAATTAAAAGATGATGATCGCAATATTTATCGCAAACTGTCCTCTAAGCTTAGCACCTTGTCTCTAACGTTTAGTGAAAACAATCTAAAAGAAACCAATGACTTCTCGTTCACAATAACAAACGAAGACTCACTTAAGGGTTTACCACAAACAGCTCTTGATGCAGCAATTGAAACAGCTAAAGAAAAAGGGTTGAAAGGTTGGTGCTTTACTCTTCAGGCCCCTAGTTATGTGCCTTTTATGAAATACGCAGATGATCGCGAACTTCGTCATAAAATGTATATGGCTTATAATACCAAATGCACACACAAAAACAAATACAACAATTTCAGCATCATCAAAGACATTGTCAACTACCGCATGAGACTTGCTAAGCTAATGGGTGAAAACAATTATGCAGATTTTGTTTTGCAACGCCGAATGGCAAAAGACTGTAAAACAGTTTATAAATTACTTGATGATTTGATTGAGGCCTATATGCCAAAAGCAAAAGAAGAATGCAAGGCAGTAACGGACTTAGCCTGCGAAGAACAAGGACGCAATTTTGTTGTTATGCCGTGGGATTGGAGTTACTATTCCAATAAGCTACGAAACAAAAAATATAACATTGATGAAGAAATTCTACGTCCATATTTCGAACTTAGTCAAGTCAAGAAGGGCGTATTTGAACTAGCTACCAAATTATATGGCATTACCTTTAAAAAGAATCCTGATATTTCAGTCTATCACCCTGATGTCGAACCTTTCGAAGTATACGATGAAGACGGTAGTTTTCTCGCTATACTGTATACCGATTTCCATCCACGTAAAGGCAAACAGGCTGGTGCTTGGATGACATCTTTTAAAGAACAATATATAGACAAAGAGACCGGAAAAGACCATCGGCCGCATATCTCTCTGGTAATGAATTTCACTAAGCCGACTAAAGATAAACCATCACTGCTGACTTTTGACGAAGTTAAGACTTTTCTTCATGAATTCGGACACAGCCTACACGGCATGTTCGCCCATACTACCTACATGAGTCTGAGCGGCACCAATGTCTATTGGGATTTTGTAGAATTACCTTCGCAAATCATGGAAAATTTCGCAATTGAAAAAGAATTTCTGGATACATTCGCAGTACATTATCAAACAGGGGAAAAGTTACCGAATGAATGGATAAACCGCCTTATTGATGCATCAAACTTCAATATTGCTTATGCTTGCATTCGTCAAGTCGGTTTCGGTCTGCTTGACATGGCGTGGTACACACGCAATACTCCATTCGATGGAAATGTAACCACCTATGAAAAAGATGTTGAAAGAAAGATAAACATACTACCAGAAGTTAAAGATACTTCCATGAGCACACAATTCAGCCATATATTTGCCGGTGGATATGCAGCAGGATATTATAGTTACAAATGGGCCGAAGTTTTGGATGCTGACGCCTTTTCACTCTTCAAAGAAAAAGGTATATTTAATAAAAAAATCGCAAAATCTTTTCGTGATAATATTCTCTCAAAAGGAGGTACGGAACATCCCATGACACTATACAAACGATTTAGAGGACAAGAGCCTACGATTAAAGCACTACTCATAAGAAATAACATTATCAAATGAAAATAAGAATAAAACATACAGCACTAATCTTCTTTCTCCTATTCTGTATACCTGTTATGAATAGTTGCCAATCAGATGACGTTGTCCAAATATTCACAGGAAAGAAATGGCAGTTGACTTATATCACAGGGAAAGATAATAATGATATATATGATTTTTGGAATGGCGATGCAACCGCTAAAAAAGCAAGTCTGGCCTATGTGAATAAAGACAACAATTTCACTGTCTCTTTTACCGGTACGGCAACCAATAATATAATTAAGGGGAATATGACAGGTAACGTCCTTAATACTTCTTTTTCAGGCACTTGGTTAGCCAACGGAGAAACCGGCAAATTTTCGAGCATTATCACAAACTCTGGAGACGAGACAGATTCGTTGGCTGTAAACTTTCTCAAAGGATTAAACAGTGCCACCTCATATAAGGGAGATATAAATAATCTATACCTATATTATAAAAGTGGGAACCGTACTTTACGCATGACGTTCCATACAGCAAATTAAAAAAATAATGGACGAAAAAATAAAACAAGCAGCACTTGACAGACGATATTTACGTATGGCAAGCATTTGGGCTGAAAATTCCTATTGCAAGCGCAGACAAGTAGGAGCTTTGATTATCAAGAATAAAATGATTATTTCCGATGGATACAACGGAACACCTTCAGGATTTGAAAATATCTGCGAGGATAAAAATAACATAACAAAACCGTACGTATTACATGCTGAAGCTAATGCAATCACAAAAATTGCCCGCTCAAATAATAGCAGCGAAGGTGCAACCATGTACGTCACTTCTTCTCCTTGCATTGAATGCGCAAAACTTATTATCCAGGCTGGCATCAAACGTGTGGTATATTCCGAACGTTATCGATTGGCGGATGGCATAGATCTAATGAAAAGGGCTGGAATAGAATTAGTATTCATCGACCCGAATGATACTTCTGAACTATATAATGATACATCAAAAGAAAATAAGATCTAAAAATATGAGAACAAAAAAATCGTCCCAATTTACACCAATCATTATCGCACTCAGTATTATTTTCGGCATACTGATCGGGACATTCTATTCCAAGCACTTTGCTGGCAATCGCCTAGGCATTATCAACGGATCATCTAACAAACTTAATGCTCTATTGCACATCATCGATGATCAATATGTAGACACCGTAAACATTAATGACTTGGTAGAGAAAGCTATGCCCAAAATACTAGCAGAACTTGACCCTCATTCTTCTTACATTCCCGCTCAAGATTTAGACGAGGTAAATTCCGAGTTAGAAGGAAGTTTTAGTGGCATTGGCATCCAATTTACTATACAAAATGATACTATCCATGTGAATGCCGTCATCTCTGGCGGACCTTCCGAAAAAGTTGGTCTCATTGCCGGTGACCGGATTGTTTCTGTTAATGATACTTCTTTTGTCGGCAAAAAATTAACCAACGAACTGGCAATGCACACCTTGAAGGGAGCAAAAGGTTCGAAAGTAAAAATAGGCATCAAGCGTACCGGAGAAAAGAATCTCGTCTATTTTAACATTACAAGAGGCGAAATTCCACAAAATACCATAGATGCAGCATATATGATTACGGACGATATCGGCTATATTAAGGTTGATAAATTTGGACGCACATCGCATATCGAATTGCTCAATGCATTGGCTCAGCTGACACACAACAATTGTAAAGGACTCATTATCGACTTGCGCGGCAACACAGGAGGCTATATGGAGGCAGCCACACGTATGGTTAACGAATTCCTTCCCAACGGGAAAACAATAGTCTATGCGAATGGTCGCAAATTCCCACGCAACATAGAATATGCTAACGGTTCAGGTAGCTGCCAGAAGATACCACTAGTAGTACTTATCGATGAAGGCTCAGCCTCGGCCAGCGAGATTTTCACTGGTGCTATTCAAGACAATGACCGTGGAACAATTATCGGCCGGCGCTCTTTCGGAAAAGGACTTGTACAACAGCCTATTGGTTTTAGCGACGGGTCGGCTATTCGACTTACGGTAGCCCGCTATTATACTCCTTCAGGAAGATGCATTCAACGTCCTTATACAAGTGGATATGACAAAAAGTACAATATGGATATCTACAACCGTTACGAACATGGAGAATTTTTCTCGAGAGATAGCATTAAACAAGATAAAAAAGAAAAGTATTATACTTCGATAGGGCGTGTCGTTTATGGTGGCGGCGGCATCATGCCTGACATTTTTGTTCCTGAAGATACTACGGGAATGACATCATATCTTTCAAAAGTAATGGACCAAGGGCTGATTATCCAATTTTCTTTCAAGTATACCGACAATAATCGTACCAAGTTAAATAAATATGACAATGAAGAAGATTTGCTAAGATATCTCAAATCACAAAATCTGTTGACAAAATTTGTTCACTTTGCTGATAAAAAGCAAATAAAGAGAAGAAATATATTAATTCAGAGGTCAAAACGACTATTAGAAAAAGCCATCTACGGAAATATCATTTATAACATATTGGGAAAAGAACAATATGTTGAATTCTTTAATCATACGGATAAAACTGTAAAAACAGGAATAAATATTCTCGAAGAAGGCAAATCTTTTCCACAATCACCCAATAAATCCACAAAATAAGCAAGAGTGGATATGAATAATGAAAAAGCTGAACTTCGTAAAGAAATACGTAAGAAAAAGGCTGGACACTCAACATCAGAATTGAGTGCCTTGTCTGATATTATTTTATCTCTATTGGAAGAACAAGTTGTTTTTCAAATCGCCAATACAATATTACTTTATGAATCATTGCCTGATGAAGTACAGACTCAAGAATTTATAAAGAAATGGAGCAAAAGCAAACAGATTATACTTCCTGTAGTTGTAGGTGACATCTTGAGACTTCGAATGTACGAAGACGAAAAATCAATGAAAACCGGAGCCTACGGAATAAAAGAACCGATGGGGAAAGTTTTTTCAGATTTCGGAACTATAGATTTAGCTATTGTACCCGGTATGGCCTTCGATAAGGAAGGACACCGACTAGGACGTGGAAAAGGTTATTATGACAAATTACTACCACAAATAGCAACACCGAAAATTGGAATTTGTTTTCCTTTTCAACTCGTTGATAAGGTACCAATAGAGTCACAGGATGTCAAAATGGATTTTATTATTACACAAAAATTATATTAAAGAAATATTTAAAGATGAAAACAAATTATCATACACATACGGAAAGGTGCCACCACGCTGTTGGCAGTGATGAAGAATACGTATTAAGTGCCATCAAAGGAAATTACAAAGAGCTCGGCTTTTCCGACCATACGCCTTGGAAATACGGATCAAACTATGTTTCCGACATACGCATGCTACCCGACGAACTATCAGGATATGTAGAAAGCATCAATAAACTGAAAGAAAAATATAAAGATCAAATCAGCATTAAAATCGGTCTTGAATGTGAATATTTCCCAAGTTATATGTATTGGTTAAAAACCCAAATCAAAAAATACAATCTCGATTATATTATATACGGAAACCATTTCTTTCATTCGGATGAAAAATTCAGATATTTTGCAAAATACACTACTACCGTTGATATGCTCGACCTCTACGAAGAAAGCACAATTGAGGGCCTGGAAACAGGGCTCTATGCTTATCTAGCACATCCCGATCTATTTATTCTTTCTTATCCCGAGTTTGATAGGCACTGCCGACTAATGAGCAGACATATTTGTCGCACAGCAGCCCGGTTGAATATTCCATTAGAGTATAACTTAAGTTACAATTGGAATAAGAAAAGTAAAAGCGACATCATATTTCCATGTCCCGATTTCTGGCAAATAGCAGTTAACGAAGGTTGCAAAGCCATAATCGGGCTTGATGCACACGACAATAAAATTTTGGAAGACACTACCTTATACGACAATGCGCTAGCACAATTAAATGAATTAAAAATTGAAGTTGTAGATACGATACCATTCCTCACTGCAAAATGATATCATTATTAATGAAATATAATATCGTTTATTACAGTTGCCCCAGCCTTCTGATTAAGTTGAAGAATGAGCTTTTCGCGACTCATCATCAAATCTTGACGGAGCACTGAAGACGAGACATGAACAAACAAAACCTGATTACGAATATATAGATTGCTGGTATAAGATGCTATGGAAGAACCGAGAATTTCGGGCCATGCATTCAGCAATCGCTGTTCGTTCAAGGGTGATTCAAGACCTTCATTTCGAAGATACTGCTGCACCAGCAATCCAATAGGTTGTGCTTCTTTACGTTTCATTTTATTCCTCCACCTTCTCCGTCACCGCACCATCACTCACATAAAACATCTTATAATCACTATTTACCTCACTCAATATGCGACTCAGGTTCTCACGATTTGTATCAGTAATAAATATCTGACCAAATTTATCTCCAGCCACCAACTCGATAATACGCCCCACACGCGAGACATCGAGCTTATCAAAAATATCATCGAGTAACAACAGAGGCACCGTAGGCCGCGTAAGTTTCAAAAAATAGAACTGAGCCAATTTTAAAGCCACCAAATACGTTTTATTTTGTCCCTGAGATCCCTCTTTCTTGATAGGGAATTCACCGAGCAACATATTCAAATCATCCCGATGAACACCACACAATGAAAATCCCATGATTTTATCCCTTTCGCGACTCGCCTTCAATTTATCCAACAAAGATGCATTCTCCGCATGCGACTGGTATTGCAAACTCACCTGCTCTTTATCTTGAGAAATAAAAGAATACAGAGATTGAAAAATAGGAATAAATTCACTAATAAAATTCTTTCGTTTGCTATAAACAATATCACCCGATTGCGCCATGACTTCCTCCAAAATGAGAAATAAAGCCTCATCAACAGGTGCCTTGCTTTTCAATAGTACATTCCGTTGAGCCAAAGCCTTGTTATAACGAATCAAGGCATCCATATACGCCTTATCATACTGAGAAATAACGATATCCATAAAGCGACGACGTTCCTCACTCCCATCAGATATTAAACCGACGTCCGAAGGCGCCACCATTACCAGAGGAATAAGACCAATATGATCTGAAAAACGAGTATAAGGCTTTTTATTCCTTTTCAATTGTTTTTTCACCCTTCGTTTCATACCACAATAAATTTCCTCAGTTGTCCCATCTTCCGTTTCATAAGAGCCTTGAATCATAAAGAAATTTTCGTCATGCCGGATATTCTGAGAATCAAGAGGATTGCCGGAACTTTTACAGAACGACAAATAATAGATTGCATCCAACAAATTTGTTTTTCCCATGCCGTTCAAGCCGAAAAAGCAGTTCAACTTAACGGAAAAGTCGAGTTCAACTTGTTCCAGATTCTTATAATTCAGTATAGAAAGATGTTTTAATATCATAAACGCTTATTCATTTCACTTACAAAAGTAACAAGAAATTCTGCTATTTTATGTATTTATTTAAAAAAATATGCCTGCAAATTTCTTTTATCAATTAAAAAAACTACTTTTGCATTTCGTAATATAATATTTTGAATAACAACAAAAAAATTAAATAAAATGGCAGACAAAAAGAACCAGAACGATAATCTGAATGTAGAAGGTGCACTCAATGAATCAGAAGCATTTATTATCAAGCATAAAAATGTGATTTTGGGTACTATTGTAGGTGTCCTTATTATCATTACAGGCTTTCTCTTATATAATAAAGAATATATTAAGCCACGCGAACACAAAGCACAGATCGCCATCTTCAAAGGCCAGGAGTATTTTGAACAAAATGCTTATCAACAAGCCATCAATGGCGACAGCATTGGCTATATCGGATTTTTAAAAATAGCTGAAAATTTCAGCGGGACAAAAACAGCTAATCTGGCCAATGCTTATGCCGGCATCTGCTACGCAAAGTTAGGCAACTACAAAGAAGCTTTAGATTATTTAAATAAATTCAATGGTAAAGACGAGATGGCAACTCCGGCGATAATAGGTGCCGTCGGCAATTGTTATGCGGAACTTGGCAACTTGGACAAAGCCTCCTCTCAACTTTTAAAAGCAGCTGAAAAAGCTGACAACAGTACTTTAAGCCCGATTTTCTTGATGCAAGCAGGTGAAATCCTAGTCAAACAAGGTAAGTATGACGATGCAGTAAAGGCTTATACACAA
>Ga0172378_10004984_pt1 | contig 12417 bp, 9 predicted proteins | sample GrowelOW332metaG_FD_119755 | JGI IMG/M metagenome (GOLD analysis project Ga0172378, IMG submission 119755) | Groundwater microbial communities from an aquifer near a municipal landfill in Southern Ontario, Canada - Pumphouse #3_1 metaG | ecosystem: Environmental > Aquatic > Deep subsurface >...
CGATGCCACTGTATTGCTTCAGATATAAGTGAAACTTGTTTAGAAAAAGCAAGAGAAAATATAGAAAAATTTAGACTTGAAGATGATATAGTTTTAGTTAAGTCGGATGGCTTAAAAAACATAGTTTATTCTAAAACGGATTATATAGTTATTGCAGGCATGGGAACTAATACCATACTTCAAATACTAGATACATGTGATGCTGATAATATTATAGTGCAAACTAATACAGATTCATTTGATTTCCGTGAGACAATTACCGACAATTTTGAGATTGTTGATGAAAGAGTTGTATGTGAAAGAAAAATATACTATGTTATTATGAAACTAAAAAGAGGAAAGAAAAGATATAGCTATGCAGATTATTTTATAGGGCCAATTATTAAAAATAAAAATAGTGGTGTTTATAAAGAATATAAAGAATACTTGTTAGAAAAATATATGGAAATATATAAAAGTATTCCAAATACTAGTTTAGATAGAAAACTTGAAATAGCAAGTGTAATTAGATCAATTAAAAAGTACTGTAAGTAATTACAGTACTTTTTACATAAAGAATGTAGGCCCGCCAGAAACAGAATAACCATTTTGGTTGCTATTTTCTTCTTTAACTTCAACTTCTGTTTTTACATTGGTATTGTTACTTACATTATTACTATTATTATTTGAAATAGGAGTATCATTTTTCTTAAATTCATTCATTACTTTGAACATTGTTTTGGCATTTCTTAGAACAGGTGCAGTTTGTTTTATGACAGGAATACTTTGATTAACTATATTAAGAACTTTTCCAGTGCCGGTCAAAATACTACCAAAATTAAAGTTACCGCCAAATAATCCACGTAAAAGTCCACGTGAAGCTGTACTTGCAGCTCCCATAGGCATATAACTGTATGGCATCATATAAGGACTATAATTCATAAATTACTCCTTTCTTATATAATATATGAAAAAAATAGATAAAATTACTATAAAATACTTGTAAAAGCATATAAAATAGTGTATTATTTTATTAGTGCTTTTACTTGGAATAAAACGTCTCCGATTTATCCTAGGTAAATAGTGAATATATGAGAGAGGAGAATTATAATGGCATTAACTAAAGAAGTTAAATCAGAAATAATTAAGAAGTATGCTAGAAGCGAAGGCGACACAGGTTCTGCTGAAGTACAAATAGCAATATTAACTGAAGAAATCAATGGATTAACTGAACATTTAAAAGAACATAGTCATGATTTCCATTCAAGAAGAGGTCTTCTTAAAAAAGTTGGACAAAGAAGAAGTTTATTAAACTATCTACTTAAAGAAAACGTTGCAAGATATCGTGAACTAATCAAGAATTTAGGATTAAGAAAATAATAATTAAATGGTAGGCACTCTTTTTGAGTGTCTTTATTTTTGAAATAGAATACTAGGAGGTATGAGATGAAAAAAATATTCGAATTAGACTTTAGAGGTCGTAAATTAGTTGTTGAAAATGGAGAAATGGCTAAGCAAGCTCATGGAGCTGTAATAGTAAGATATGGAGATACTGTTGTTCTTTCAACAGTAGTTGCATCAAAAAATGCTAACGTATTATCAGACTTTTTTCCATTAATGGTACTTTATAATGAAAAATTATATTCAGTAGGTAAAATACCAGGCGGATTTATAAAAAGGGAGTCTAGACCAAGTGATGCAGCAACACTTGCTGCTCGTATGATAGATAGACCAATGAGACCAATGTTTCCTGAAAATTTTAGAAACGAAGTACAGGTTATTAATACAATTTTATCTGTTGACCAAGATAATTTACCAGAAATGGCTGCAATGTTTGGATCAAGCTTAGCTACATGTATTAGTAAAATTCCATTTGATGGACCTATTGCTGGTGTTAAAGTAGGACGTGTTGATGGTAAGTTTATTATCAATCCAACTATTGAAGAAACAGAAAAATCTGATATTGACTTAACAGTAGCAGGAACAAAAAAAGCTATTAACATGGTTGAATCAGGAGCTAAAGAAGCATCTGAAGAAGATATGTTAGAAGCATTAATGTTTGGTCATGATGCTATTAAAGAATTATGTGAATTCCAAGAAAAAATTATTGCTGAAATTGGGCAAGAAAAGATGGAATATGAAGTTCTTGAAATAACTGATGAATTAAAAACAAAAGTAGATGGATTATTAAGAAATAATCTAAGTACTGCAATGCATAGTAATTTAGAAAAAAATGCTAAATATGATGCAATCGATAAATCTAAAAACGATGTTATTGCTGCTATAACAGAAGAAAATAGCAATCTTGATAAAGAAGAATTAAATGTTCTACTTACAAAAGTTAAACTTGTTATGGAAGCAATTGAATACGATATATTCAGAAAAATAGTTGTTAAAGAAAAATCAAGAGCAGATGGTAGAAAAATGGATGAAATTAGAGCATTATCAACTGATATTGATTTGCTTCCAAGAACTCATGGTTCTGCATTATTTACTCGTGGTCAAACTCAAAGTTTATCTATAACTACTTTAGGAGCTTTAGGAGAACATCAAATATTAGATGGTCTTGGTATTGAAGCAGAAAAAAGATTTATGCTTCACTATAACTTTCCTCAATTCTCAGTAGGAGAAACAGGAAGATATGGTGCACCTGGAAGAAGAGAAATTGGACATGGAGCTTTAGGAGAAAGAGCACTTGCTCAAGTTATTCCTTCGGAAGATGTATTCCCATATACTATCCGTGTTGTATCAGAAATACTTGAAAGTAATGGTTCTTCATCACAAGCAAGTATATGTGCTGGATGTATGAGTTTAATGGCTGCTGGTGTTCCAATTAAAGCACCTGTTGCAGGTATTGCTATGGGATTAATTACTGATGGTGATGACTATACAATTCTTACTGATATCCAAGGTCTAGAAGATCACTTAGGAGATATGGACTTTAAGGTAGCAGGAACTCGTGATGGTATCTGCGCACTTCAAATGGATATTAAAATTAAGGGTATTACTAAAAATATATTAAAAGAGGCTTTAGCCCAAGCAAAAGTAGCTAGAATGCAAATATTAGATGTTATTGAAGCTCAAATACCAGAACCTCGCAAAGAAGTTTCTAAGTATGCTCCAAAAACAGTAGTATTTATGATTAACCCAGACCGTATTAAAGAAGTTATCGGTAAGGGTGGAGAAACTATTACTAAGATAATTCTTGAAGCTTCAAATGTAACAGCTGTTAATGATGTAAATGCTGTTAAAGTTGATTTAGAAGATGATGGTAGAGTAATTATTTATCATACATCACAAGAAATTATTGATAAAACAAAAGAAATGATTTTAAATATAGTTAGAGAGCCAGAGACTGATGCTTTATATACTGTTAAAGTAGTTAAAGTAGAAGAATTTGGAGCATTCGTACAATTATGGCCTGGATGTGAAGGTTTAGTTCACGTTTCACAACTTGATGTCAATCGCGTTGATAAACCAAGCGATATCGTTAAAGTAGGCGATGAAATAGTTGTTAAGAATTTAGGTTATGATAATAGAGGCAGATTAAATTTATCTCGTAAGGCTGCTATGGCACCTGCTAAACCTAAAGAAGAAGAAAAAACTGAAGAATCAAAAGAAAAAGAAACTAATTAGTTTCTTTTTTTATTTATGATTCTTTTTCTTTTGATATACCAAAACAGCGTCATCAGCTGCAAATTCATCGCCATACATTACATTATAAACAGCCGGATTCGTTAAAATAGTTTGATTATCATCCGGTTTTGGAGAACAATCTTCTTCATAATAATAGTAATATTCACTAACTACTTTACCATCATTATTTAAGAATTTGCTTAAATCATTATCTACAAAATCACGATACTTTTTTAAAGCTTTATCAAAACTTCCACCATATGTATATTGTATATAATGCTGGATGTTAGAAAGAAGTATTAAATCATATTTTTTTTGTAAAGCTGCAGGAAGATTCACAATATTATAATTAAAGAAAGTTGTATTTTTTTCATCTAGTTTATATAATCTTTCCTTTAATAAATCATAATTATCATCTTTTAAATAATCAAGTAGCTTTATGTATGATTTGCTACTACCCTTAGCATTGATAAGTAATCTAGAATTGCAAATACTGTACCCATTTTTAAAGAGTTTATACACCTGATCCCAAAAATTTCTTGAATGAATAGGCAATTCTTTTCTTATTTTGTTTAAATACACTTCTTTATTAAATACATCATCGGTATTTTCTATTCCTAAGTTGTTTTTCAAAAAGAATTTAAAGAACTCATCTTGCGATAACACTTTTATAGATGCTACTTTAATTTGCATTACGTGATAAGCATAAGCGTTTATATCAAACAAATCTATACTATTAGCGCCTTTAACTAAAGCTTCAAAAGCCTGATCACCACTTGCACAAGGAACAAGTAAATCTTTATCTTCAACATCTAATTGATTTAGGTAACCACTAATATTTTCAGTAGTGAAGACAAATGATGGTGAGTATTTTGTAAAAGATAAATCATCATCTTTTCTTAGAAAAACATTTCTTAAATTAATTAATTCTTCTATAATTTCTTTATGATTATGCATATAGATTTCCCCCTTTTTTATGGAGTTTATTATATATTAAATTAGGGTATTTGTCAAAAAAATAGTAGAAAATAAGTATAATAATTATATTATGTTTTCTTATTAAAAAAGAATAATGTATTTAAAAAGTGAGTAAACTTCAAAAAAATAGCACAACATAATAAGGAGGAATATATATGATAAATAAAGAAAGAAAAATAATAGTCGTTATTGTAGTCATTATAATTGGAATTATATTATTTATTGTGGTAAAGAATAATAATGAAAAAACTAAGGACCAAGCCAAAACGATAATAGAAGATACGAGGGCTGATAGTGATGTAGTTGTAGATGAGGTTACTTTTAGTAAAATCACAAAAGTTTATGATGGCGGAATTACTAATATAACTGCTAAAATGTTAAATAATACGGATGTTACAAAAGATTTTACAATTAAAGTAATTTTAAAAGATGAAACAGGAAAAGAAGTAAAATCAATGATGCAAGTTGTAGAAAATTTAGAACCAAATAGAGAAAAAGTCTTTGTAACTGGAATAGCTGGTGATTACACTTACATAAAGAATATAGAATTTCAAGTGGTGGAGGAATAAACATGAATAAAAGAAATTTAATTATAGTTGCGGTAATTATAATTATTATTGTTACTGTGGTTATTTTCAATCAATTAAAAAAGAATAGTAAAGAAAAAATTGAGGATGAGGCTTATACTATTACAAGTCTAAGTGAACTATTTCCAGATAAAGAAACAAAACAAACTTATGCAGATGGAAATGAAGAATATGAAGTTAATATAAAAAGCGTTGATGAAAAAGATGGTGTTATTACTATTGTGAGTGAGTATGAGACTACAACTGACGATGTAAAAACAACAATTGAAACAACATATGAAATTACGAGTGAAAAAGTTACGGAATCAGGAAAATACACTGCTAAAGGTTCAATGGTTTCAATTATTTATCCAACTGAAATCATAGTTGGCATTCCATATTTAAATATGACATGGAAAAGTACAGATGGATTAATTACTAATACAGTCGTAAATATGAAAAACAATCAAGTAACTATTGAGAGCGTTAAAAAGACAGATATATATGAAGAAGGCGAAACTAAGCCAATCAGTAAAGAATTTAAAGAAACAAGAATTTATGAAAAAGGGAAGGGCATAGTTTTATATCGTACAGAAATTGTTGGCGAAAAAGATAGTGTATATGAAAAAAAATTAAAGAAATAAAGATATATTTTTTTAATATGTTTAAGCAGTAAAAAATACAAATATCATTTATAAAAACTAGTTAATTAGAAAAAGAGGCGAGTATATGATAAAAGTTAAAGCAAGATATTTTAGTAACAAATTTAAGAAAGAAGGTTTTACTTTAATAGAACTTTTAGCTATCATATTAATACTTGCTATTCTTGTTTTAATAGCAATTCCATTTATAACAAAAATAATAGAGGAAGCATCAAAAGAAGCTTTTAGACAAACAACAAAAGGGACGGCTGCAGCTATAGAGAAGCAGTGTGATTTACAAGTGATAAATGATGAAAAAATAACAGATACTTACGCAGTAGAAGGTTATAAAATAATAGCAGGTAATAATTTCAAAGTTAAAGGAAGATTGCCATTATATGCTAATGCTAATGCAGATAATAATTGTAACGTTCAGATAGTTGCTCATAATAATAAATGGTGTGCAACTAAAGCATATGCTGAAGATAGAGTAACAATTGCAAAATATGTTGCAGGATTATGTAAAATAGGTGATACTGGGCCAACCTTAGTTTCAGGAAATGATACTTGGGATGGATGGATAACAATGACTTTATACTACCCAGCTAGTTCAACAGATAGACAGTGGCGTCTTGGTTCACAAGGCGAAATTAGATATGATCAAACTTTAATGTGGCAGCCATATACTGGAGCAATTACTGTTAAACTAGATAGAGTAGAAGATGTATGGATAAGGTATAAATTAGATGGCAAAACAGTAACTATACCACCAGCAGGAACAGTACTAGTAGATATTGAGCCTGATAGTTATGGAACAAGTAAAAAAGTGGAATCTGTCAAAGTTAAAATTACATATGATGCTGATGCCACAGTGAAAGAGTATCGTGTTGGCGATAGTGGATGGATGACCTATGCTGGAGAGTTTACCGTAACAGAAAATGTTATTATTGAAGCAAGAGCAAGCAAGCCAGATAATGTTTATGATGCCGATGGTAATCTTATAGTATCAAGGAAAGCAATTGGTAGAGATGCTGTTTATATAGGTAATATAGGCATAAACGAAACAGAATTAGAAGCCCCTACTATTCAAAGGTTAGCAGCAATAAGCGAAGATGAGGTTGCACAAGTAATAATAACATATCCGCCAGAAGCAGCTACAAAAATTTACAAAGTAAACTATGGAATAGAAGAAAATTATACTAGTGAAATAAGTGTTAAAAATTATGGAACATACATAATTGCTTATTATTATGATGCAAGTGGCAAACGTTCACAAGCATCATCTATATATATAAATAATCTAGATAATCCAAATGATGGTAAAGTACCAGGAACGCCAGATCCACCGACTAGTTATGATCCAAAACCGCCACTTGAAATAACAGAAAAGCCACCAGTAACACCTTCATATATGGTTGCTGCGCCAATAATTACTGGTAGTCCAACTGCTCCAACAACGGGAACAGTTACAGTTACAGTAACGCCACCAGTTGTGGCACAAACAATATATATTAAAAAAGGTAATGGAAAATATGAAGTATATACTGGACCAATTACAGTTAAAACTAATACATTAATTACAGCATACTATGTTACTATAGACGGTGAAATATCAGAAAGAGGATATTATATTGTCAATAATATAGTTGAAGGAAACAAGCCATATTTAGCAATTAATGCAAATCCTTATCCATATTCAACTTCATATGGAGAAACTAGCATTAATATCTCTTTAGACTATAGTAATGCTGATACGGTTGAGTATAGTGAAAATGGTATTGAATATAGTGCTTATGCAGGAGAATTTACAGTAACAAAAAATAAAACAATATATGCAAGAGCTACAAATTCTTATGGAACAACATTAAGACAACTATCTATAACCAATATCGGTGGAACTGGTCCTAGTAAACCAGATGTGTTATCAGTTAACATTATGGTAGCTCCTGAACCAGCAGTATCATCAGGTTTAGTAGCAAAAACAACGGTAAAAATTGACTATGATAGTAGAGCAACCAAAAAATATTATACATTAGGTAGATATGGCTCTTTAATAGAATATGCTGGTGAATTTGATGTTACCGAAAATACAACTATATATGCTTATGCCATATCTTCTAATGGTAATGGTAATGATAGTAAAAAAATTGATAACTTATTAAATGGAATTGCAGAACCAAACATTGTAGCTAATCCATCTAATGACAGCATTGCAAGTTCTACTATTGTAACAATCGATTATGACAAAAATGCAGTAGTAAAAAGATATAGCATTAATGGCGGTACGCTTAGAGATTATGTGGCTCCAATTGAAATAGAAGAAAATTCGACAATCTATGCTTACAATAGTAATGCAAAAGGTGATGAAGCAGATTCAACATATTATGTAAACAATATAAATCCAAAAACTTCCATATTCTTAATTGATAAAGGATATTATTATATCTTGAAATTAAACTATCCAGAAATATCAACAGGACGTGAATATAAGTGGAAAAAGGATGGTATTTGGAAGACTTATGATTCAAGAGGAATTTTATTAATAAAATCAGAATATAAAGATGAATTGTTAGATCAAGATGATAACTTTAGAGTTGGTATTGAGGATGATAATGGTGATATAATTGATTTTACTAATCACTGGTATATAGTTGAATCAGATTTTAAATCACTGCAAGAATTTATCTTTATGAGATGGGATACAACAACACCACCAACTCCAGAAATAGTTTTAAATACACTAGAGCCTGCAAAAAATGTTACTGCAACTATACTATACAATAAAGCTCTTATAAAAAAAGAATATAAAGTAGTTGATAAAGACGGTAATATTGTCCAGGATTGGACGGATTATAATAGTGCTATAGATATTTCTGAAAATAATACTATTATATATGCTCGTGGTATGGATGAAACAGAGGTATGGAGTGAAACGGCTGTTTATAAAGTAATTAATATAGATGAAAATCAACCAGTTATTAAATTAACGATGGATTTAGAAACAGCAACAAAAAAACTTGGTATTAAAGTAAGCGTTACAGATGATGTAATGGTAAGTAAAGTAAAATGGGCTAAAGGAATATTAGGTGAAAGTTACTTTGCAAGTGGTGGGACTGAAATATTAAATAATAGTATTGTTAATATAACAGAAAATGACTATTATACTTTCTATGCTGAAGATGGTGTAGGCAATAAGCAGGTATACACTATTAATGTTGAAAATATCGATCTAACACCACCAATTATAAGTATCTCGGCAACGCCAGAAGATGCAGTTGGAATAACATCACAAGTAACAATTAATTATGGTGATTCAACAACAAAACAGTATAAGATAGGAAGTAGTACAACATGGTTAACATATACAGTTCCATTTAATGTCTCATCTTATACGGTTTTAACAAATAACTGGCAGAATGCTGATGGTACAGTAACTATTTATGCAAAAGGTAAAGATAGTGTAGGAAATGAGGTTATAGCAACTCAAAAACTAGTTAATCTTGATCTTGATATGCCAAACAAACCTGTAATTGTATCAAATGCTGGTTATCCAATACTTACATCATATGGTGTAAAATTTGATGATGTAACAACGGTAACATATGATTCAAGGACAGATATAGATAATTATTATAGTGTTAACGGTGGTACTACTTGGGTACCATATACTGGTACAGTCCACTTAGCATCGGGCACTATTATCGCTAAAAGTGTTAAAAAAGATACAGGATTAACAGTATCTGTAAGTAAAACTATAGCAATGCCTGCTGATGCAATTACTATAAATGCATATGATGCAAATGATGCTACTTATGTTCGAGCAGATGATAAATATATGAGAGTTGATAGTAGTATAGAAGGCGGGAGTATAAGGATAAAATGGTCTGATGGCTATTATGGTTTAACAACTATTGCATTTCTTAATGAAAGTGGCACAGCAATAAGTACTATATCCCCACCCAACGATGGTTTAGCTGATCAAGTATATACAATCCCTATTGGAGCACGTAGGATAAGACTATATGGGAATTCTACTGAAGGTGCTTTATATGAGATACAAACATCAAATGAACCTAAAATGACCGCAACAAATGGATATATGTTAATTCATATTGATCCTACTAAAGCAATCAAGAAGCCATACCAAATGGTAACAATAAACTATTCTCCAACAAGTATACAGAGGCAATATAGAATAGGACCAACGGGTGAATGGCAGAATTATACTGATACTCCAGTATGGGTTAATCAAGGTGAAACAATTTATGCCAAAGGAATAGATCAAAATGGAAATCAAACTAGAATAATATCAAGTTATACTGCTAATGTTACTGATGCAATAAGTATTAATGCATTTGATGGAAATGATACTACTTATGATACAGCAACAGGTAAATATATGGCTGTTGATAGTAGTTTGGAAGGTAAAAAAATAAGACTTAAATGGTTCGATGGATATTATGGTTTAACTACAATTGATTTTCTAAATGCTAGCGGTGGGATAATAAGCAGTATATCTACGCCAAATGATGGTTCAGTAGATTTATTGTATTTAGTTCCAGTAGGAACAAGAAAAATAAGACTTTATGGAAATTCTAATGGTGGTTTATATGAAATACAAGTATCAAACGAGCCAACTTTTAGTGCTACAAACGGTTATATGTTATTACATTCAAATTCTATTATGGCAATTAAAAAACCATATCAAATGGTAACGATAAACTATTTTCCAACAAGCATACTAAGACAGTATAGAATAGGTGCGACTGGTGAATGGCAAAACTATACAAATACTGCGATATGGGTAAATCAAGGAGATACAATCTATGCGAAAGGAATAGATCAATATGGAAATCAGACTAGGATAATTTCTAGTTATGTTCCAAATGTAGTTGATGCTATAGGTCCAAATGCGTATGATGGCAATTTTAGCACCTACGATACAATAATAGCAACAGCTAAATATATTAGAGTTGATAGTAGTCTAGGTGGAAAGACAGTTAGAATAAAATGGGCCGATGGTCAGCCTAGTGCAAATATAATTTATTTTCTTAATGATAGTAAAGCAGTAATAAGTACAATTTCTGTTAATGAGACTACATTAGATCAAAATTATACAATTCCAGTGGGAACACGTTGGATAGAAACATATAGGACTGGAAACCAAGGAGCATTATATGAAATTGCACCGAGCTAGTTATAACATTTAAATAAAATTTTATATATAGCTATAATAGATAACAAAAAAGCTTAAGTTTTTACTGAACTTGTAAAATAAAAGTAGACACAAAAAAGATGTGTTTACTTTTTCTTTGGTATAATTTTAACAAGGAGATGATTTTATGGGAAGACATAAAGGTGGAACAAACAAAACACATACAAAGGAAGAAAAATTAAAATATGTAAAAATGATGTTAGAAGAAGGATATTCTGCAAGAAGATTAGAAAAAGAATACGGAATATCTCATTCATTAACAGATAAGTGGAAAAGAAAATATTTAGAATATGGTGAAGGCGTATTAGAAAACCAAAAGAAACCTGGCAATCCACTATGCAGGTATTCTAATAAAAAAAATCTTTCTAAGGAAGAACAATTAGAATATGAAAATTTGAAATTAAGAATTGAGAACGAACTATTAAAAAAAGGATACCTAATGAAAGGAGATGGTACTCTTGTAATATTCAAGAGCAAAAACAAATAAAATTTGAAATAATAAAATTATTAAGTATTGAATATTCAATACAATCATTATGTAAAATAATGTTAGTCTCTAGAAGTGGTTATTATAAATGGTTGAAAAATAAGGACACTCTTAATAAATATGAGCAAAATAGAAAAGAACTAGGCAAATTAATTAAAGGTATCCACCTTAGAAAGCCAAGCTATGGATATCATAGAATAAATGCTATTATTAAACGTGATATTGGATGGATTGTATCAGATAACTTGACTCATAAAGTTTGCAAATTATTAAATATTAAATCTAAAGCAAAACACTATAAATATAAAAAACATGGAGAAGAATCTATTAAATTTAACAATGTAATTAACGGTGATTGGACTACTTCTAGACCATTTGAAAAAATTGTTTCAGATACAACAAAAATATGGTTTAAAAAGAAACCATATGATTGGACATTTTATCTTGATGTTTTTAATAATGAAATAGTTGGTTATGATGTACGAGAATCAATGTTTGGAAACGGAATATTAAATCATAAGGCAGCTTTAAATGATATGTTAAATAACAAAATAAAAAGAGGATACAAAAATCTTGATACCATTTTTCACACAGATCAAGGTTCAGTATATTCCTCAATGTCGTTTAACAATATAATCAAATCTTTTAATATTATACGTTCAATGTCTAGAGCCGGAACACCAACAGATAATCCAGTAATTGAATCAAAAAATGGATGGCTCAAAAAAGAAATGTATATTGACTTTGACATAAATAATTATAACACAATTCAAGATTTTATTGATGAGATTGTATATGATAATAATTATTTAAGACCAAGTTATACTTTAAATTATAAAACCCCAATTGAATATAAAACTCAATCAGGGTTTAATTAATAATCTTTTTACTGTCTACTTTTTGTTGACAAGTTCA
>Ga0172378_10004986_pt1 | contig 12416 bp, 13 predicted proteins | sample GrowelOW332metaG_FD_119755 | JGI IMG/M metagenome (GOLD analysis project Ga0172378, IMG submission 119755) | Groundwater microbial communities from an aquifer near a municipal landfill in Southern Ontario, Canada - Pumphouse #3_1 metaG | ecosystem: Environmental > Aquatic > Deep subsurface >...
TCGGGGCAGGCGTTTTCTGCGCTTTTGTCGGTATATAGGCGTCCCAAAAATCCACAATATTTGGCGCTGTCTTTGTAACAATAGCTGGAATCCGCTGCATAGTTCAAGTTTTCTGCCATCCACGTCTGGTCTCCAATTTCAACAGTCCGGTAAACGGTTCCGTCCCGTTCATCGATTACTTCTCCATAAGGTCCTGTGTAAGTGCCCATTTCTGGTGGAGATGGCCAATTTTCATCGGCTCTGGGACCTGCGCGATAATCCGGCGTTATAGAAACGGTATCGTCCCTTAAGCAACGCACAGAAAGGGCTTCCGAAGAATCTGAGGCTCCGCTCAAGTCTGTTATTGGCTGTGATATTTCGTATGCATAGATCAAAAAGGTTTGATTGTCTCCGTCATAGTTTATTTTTACGTGAGAATTCGTCCAGAATGCGGTGACAGTATGCAAGTTTTTAAATGTGCCTTTATAAGTTCTTTCGCCGGCAGGTAAAGCAGAAAAACCCATAGGATCTTCCCCTGTAATGGAGTCCGTCCAGTCGAAAGTGGTGCGGAAATAATCTTTTGTCAAAAAGGATGATTGAGGATTCGATTCTCCCATCTGGGTAGCGACATATAGCCTGAGTTTGTCGTAATCTGCTTCAGAGGGCAAATGCCATCCAGTGGGACAGGCTGTGAGTGCTGAACCTAAGCGGTACAGTCTTCCGTAATGTTCGCAATAAGGTTCGTAGTTGAGATAGCACCAGCTGGAATCGGTTTTGTAGTTCAAATTTTCTGCCATCCAAATTTGGGAACCAATCACGGATATTTTGTATTCCTGTCCGTCCCGATCATCTGTGAATTTATCTGGAATGGAAATCGCAGTCAAGACTTCTGCGCTACTAGAGGATGTTTTTGCGGAACTCGAACTTTTTGCTGAAGAACTGGATCCCTTTGTTGCAGAGGAAGATCCATTAGTGTCCTTTGTGCTGCTTGACGAAGTGCTTGTGGAAGAACTGCTGCCGATAAAAGTGATGCTGCCATCCCCGATGACAATTTTTGTGGAATCGCCTGTTGCCGTATTGACTGCGGTAACGGTATCACCCTCAGAAACGCTGGAATCGATTGCGATTTTCAATGTATCGTCTGTATCTGTGTCAACGATTGTGAGCGTGTCCGTATCGCCTTTGCCTGTGGTAGAAATGATGTCCCAAGAATCGCTATCTTGTGGATTATTGTTGTCATTTGAAGAACTGGAAGCGCTATTGCAACCGGCAAATAATAGTGCTTGACCGATGAAAATAGGAAGTATTTGGCGATTCCATAAAAATTTCATTTTAAACCCTCAAATAAAATGGTTTATACGCGAAATATAAAAAATTAAAAAGGGAATAAGGATAGAGGTTGCTGTTCCAACAGGATCCTTCGTGCTGATGCTGCGAAAAATTTTGCTCCGATTTGATTACAACGTTATATGTTCATTGTCGTCATGAGATAGATTAAAAGAAAAACCCCAGAAGTTTTTTCTTGACTTCCGGGGAATATTAAAAATAGGGAAAGAATGTTTTATACTTAATTACTTCTTGATGCTCTTTGCATATTCTTCGGTGTCGAGAGCAATCAAGAGTTCCTCGTTTGTGGGGACAACCATTGCAAGAGGTCTGGATCCTCCGGTTGAAATGATGTGCCCGGAGTTTTTGCCGCTTTCGAGGTTCCGCTGTTTGTCAATTTTGAATCCGAAAATGGCCAAATTTTCAAGGGCTTTTTCACGGACGACAGCGCTGTTTTCGCCAATGCCGCCTGTAAAAACGAGAGCATCCAAACTGGGGAGCGCCATCGTAATTCCGCCTATTTCACGGGCGAGTTTGTAGCAGAAAACTTCGAGTGCAATTTGTGCGCCTTCATGTCCTTCGGCAGCTTTTTGCGTAATGGTCCGCATATCGTTGCTGAGACCAGAAAGCCCAAGGAGCCCGCTTTCTTTGTTTACCAAGCGATCTAGTCTGTCAATGTCGAAGCCGAGCTTCTTGTTTAAGAAGAAGAGAATTGCGGGGTCGAGAGAACCGGAACGCGTACCCATCACAAGACCGTCGAGCGGGGTGAATCCCATCGTTGTGTCGACGCATTTACCAGCTTTAATCGCGGAACAAGAACTGCCATTGCCGAGGTGTGCTGTAATCAAGTTCAGGTCTTCCGGGTTCTTTCCTAGAATGCGGGCGGTTTCGGCAGAAACGAATCTGTGCGAAGTTCCATGGAATCCGTAACGGCGGATCTGAAGCTCTTGATAATATTTGTAGGGAATTCCATAGAGGAAGGCCTTTCTAGGCATTGTCTGGTGGAATGCGGTATCAAAAACGGCTAGCTGTGGAAGTGTGGGGAAGAATTTTTTTGCCACTTCCATACCTGTTGCATGAGCGCCTTCGTGGAGTGGGGCAAAAAGGATGATGCTCCGGAGGTAATCGATAACTTCTTTTGTCACTGGAGCAGCCTTGATGTATTTGCCGCCATGAACTACGCGGTGGCCGACAGCTTCAATGGAGTCGATGAGTTTTTGCTCGAGGAGGAATTTCTGCATTTCAGCCACGGCTTCCGCATGCGTGGGACAATTGAAATGGACGTCTATCTTTCCTACAGGGCCCTTTGCCTTGATGTGTCCGTCTACGCCGATGTTTTCGACAAGACCGCTTGAAAGAGCTTCTTTAGTGACCGTATCGATAACGGCGAATTTGACGGAAGAACTTCCGCAATTTAAAACGAGAACGCGCATAATGATTGCCTTTAAAACGAAAGAGTGTGCTCTATTAAAGGTATAAATATGCAAGAGAAACTATTTCAAATAAATATTGTTTTCTGGCTCTGACAGCGCCGTTCCCTTTATTTTCCAAGTGAAAGTCCCGCCATTTTTGAATGTTGCTGTAAGTTCGTAGTTGCTTGTATCGGCGAGTATTGCCTTTGGCACAGTAAAGAAATTTTCCGCTTCGGTTGCCCATTCCAATTCATAGAGCGTAGAATCGTTCATACTCAGAATCGAAATAGACGTAACGGCATCGGGTGGGTTTCGCACTTGAATCAAGCTCCAGTAAGCGTTCGCTCCATCTTTTACAAAAATGGATGTGGAATCGTCATACACGTTTTCGATGCCTTCGCAGGACACAAATTCCCATTCTCCTTCATAGCGCCCGACCTGTATTCCCATTAAATCATAAGCTGGAGCTCCGCCTAAATCGACGCCGCAATATTCGTCAGGGCATTTATCTGTAATCCGCACGGTCGTCTCTTTCCAACCGCTTTCTGTTTTGGCTCTTACGTGTACGCACCCGCCACAAGCTTTTCCGCCTTGCCAGGGACCGAGACCATCGCCTGCGCTGATGTTTACGTGAATTGCCGAATAATAGTGGATTCCTGTTTCTCCGTAATTGCAGGCGCCGCCCTGGCTCGCTTCTTTGGCGCTGATGGAACCGTAAGTGGTTATCGAACCGGATCCGCCATTTTCAGTAATGACCGGATCTCTTGCTGTATATGAATCGCAGCTGGTGCAAACTCCGCTAGTGTCTGTACTAGAAGAGGATGCAATGGAGGAACTGGAAGTAATTGAGGAACTCCAAGCGATGGAAGAGCTCGATACAGTTTCTTTGGAACTGCTGGATATATCTTCTTGCACGCTGTTTTGCGATTTAGAATCTTCGCCACAACTTGAAAAGATGAGACTAGAAATGAGCAAAGGAAAAGCAATGTGGAAAAGTTTGTTTGTCATCTTTTCTAAAATATCTTAATTTATGGAACGTGATCCGATTTTTGAAATATGTAACCTCTTTTTTATATCGGGCGTGCTACGTCCTTTCGCAAAGGCTGTTTTTTAAAAAGGGACAGTCTTTGCAAGCTTCAAAAGTTATTGTTGTCGGTTCTTATCTGGCTGGGGGGGCAGGCAAGACTCCTTTTTCTTTGGCTCTTGCAGGGCGCTTCATTGCAAAGGGTTTGCATATAGCGGTACTCTGCCATAAAGAGGCGTGGGATGAGTTTCTTCTTTTTAAGGAATATGGAGTTCCTGCTTTTTGCACCGCCAATCGCTATAAGACGGCACATGAAATAGACGGAAGTTATGATTTTATTATTTGCGATGGAGGGTTGGAAGATTCCCGCTTTGTCAATGCGGCGGTACTTATTTTGCGCTGGAATGAGCCCGCAAGTAAAATACCGGATTTGATCCCTTATGGGAAATGCATCAGTTTAGAGAAAGATCACAAAGATGCATATAATGTAATGTGTGGAGCGGAAGAAACGGGAAAAGATTTGTGCTTCTGTATTTTGCAAATTTCTAATAACATGGGAAAACAACTGCCTAGTAGAAAGGCGATCTTGATGACGTCGATAGGCGATCCCTTGCGGTTCAAGAGAGACGCGGAAAATCGGGGCTGGACTTTTTGCGAAACGATCTTTTTAAAAGATCATTCCCGAAATTTTGCCGCTGAGGTTAAAAAAAGTATCGGCAAAAATTTGCCGATACTAATGACTGAAAAGGATTTTGTCAAATTGGACTCTTTGCAAAAAAAGAATCCGCTGATATTTGTCGCCAAGGAACGCGTTGTTTTTTCAAAGGCATTTGAAAAAGCTCTGAAAAAGCTCTGAAAAAGCTGGATGTACCTGTTATTTGAAAGCTGCTGCCGGTGGGGCAGCCAAAAATCCGCCATCCACATTGTAGATGCGGGTGAATCCTTTGCTTACAAGAAATTTTGAAGCCATTTGGCTGCGGTGCCCGCTGCGGCAATATACGAGAATGTCTTTGTCTTTGGGAAGTTCTGCAAAACGGGTTTCGAGCGTTGGAAGCGGAATGTTCTTTGCTGTGGCTACGGCTCCGCTTGCGACTTCGTCGGGATTGCGCACGTCGAGGAATAATGCTCCGGCTTTGCTTTTGCTCATCTCAATTGCTTTTTCCCAGGAGATTGTTGTATAGGTGGCTATTTGCGCTTTACTTTGCGCTGTAGAAGCTTCTTGTGTAGAAGGCGTACCTGCGAATGCAAAACTCGCTGCAAGTAGAGAAAGAAGAAAAATAATTTGTTTGTTCATTTTTGAACCTCTTTGAAATTTCTTTTTATAAGCTACAAAAATAGAGTTTTTAAAATCAGCTTTGTGAAGTACAATTTGTACCATCCATAGCTTATTGAAGCATAGACAAATTGCTGAAAGGTTCCCAACGGGAATTTCAGAATCGGAACTGGATAAAAAATCCACCACCAGGTTTTTGAAAGTTGATAGCTGGTGTTACACGGAGTTTCCAACGATGTACGGCAGACTCGTAATCTTTAGCGTGATTTCGTTGCTTATGCGCCGTAATTAACTCGGAAACTCCCCATGAAACGCCCAAAGCCGTAACCAAGAGCGAAGTAACGCCAAAAGTCCTTCCCAAAACGGCTGTCGCTGCATAATCGTAGTCGTGTATAAATGTGGCATAGCTTCCAAGGAGCCCATATATCACCACGGTTGCTGGAATTAGAATCAGACCTTCCCGGGTCTCTTTTCCTGCATAGCTAGTGCAACTGTCTTGCCAAGCTCCGTAAATTGCCGAGCTGTCCTTTAGTTGTGCCGCACCATAGACTCGGGCTAGAAGTTGCTCTTCCGTGAGATTTTCTTCTATGGTGGAATCCTGTTTGATCCATCGTTCCTTGCAACCGCGTTCCACGATGATGTCTTCCTTGCTGTTCGACACGGTAACCGTATCGTGAAATGAGGTCCCATAGTTGATGGGAATCGCTTCGGCTGCACCTGCTAAAAGTAGTACGGACAAAAGTTTTAGTTTTTTCATAGGATTTTATTCCCCTTGAGGATTCAATAATAAAATTATCCTATTTCGAATTCTCAACGCCTTTCCCGAAAAGGGCGAAATCGCCTTTGCAGGGGTCGCCGGGGAATATTTTCTTTAGCTTTTCCGTGATTTCTTTTGCGGTTTTGTATGAAGTCCCGGTTCGTTTAGTGAGCTCGAGTTTCTTAGATTCTTGGAGAACATGCGTGTCCAAGGGAATTAAAAGCTCGCTTGCGTCATACCAATTCCAGATTCCCAGATCGACTGGAGAATTTGGACGTACCATCCAGCGCAAGAAGAGCCAAGTTCGTTTGCAAGCGCAGTCTTTACCTTTAGGAACGATCCGGCTTTTTTGAAATTGATGTCCGATGATTTCTGCAAGGTTGTCCTTTTTACATTTGCATTTGGAAGATTCGCAGAAGAGACTTTTCCCGAGGCTGCTGCTTTTTAAGAGCTCGCGGCGGAGTTCACTGAATAAATCGTTCATATCTGCATAAGAGAAGAATCTGTAAAATTTTTTTGAAGACTTGGGAAATGCTTTTTCAAACTCCCCGCTGATAATCCAATCGGCCGGTGTCTTGCCTGCGGATTTTAAAACTTCTTCCATTTTTTTAAGAATATTTCTGCGGTTTCCGAAGGAGAGCATTGCGCTGATAAATGCAACGACTTCTTTGTCCTTTTTTCTTTTGAAGCGGTGCATGAATTGCGACGGATCTTCTTTGAGAAAATCCGGATTCTCGTATTGGTATGCGAGTCTTTGAAGTTCTTTTTTCAAATCGCTGGTTTTCATTTTTCTTTTTCAAATGTACATTTTATGCACCGCAATATTGCGCTTTTAAGAGGTTATTATGCAAGCAGAGAAAATCGCTCAACCGCATTTGTTAAAACAACCTATTTATGTAACAGGTAAGCCGATTGCTTATACGGCCCGCGAATATGGCCTCGATCCTTCTCAAATTGACAAGCTCGCATCCAATGAGAATCCACTAGGCCCGTCACCGAAGGGCGTTGCGGCGGCAATCAAAGCTCTTTCCGAAGCAAATCTTTATCCAGATGGCGGCTGCTATGATCTTACGCACAAAATTGCCAATTTCCGCCATGTCAAACCAGAACAGATTGTGATTGGCAACGGTTCCAATGAACTTTTGGATATGATTGCGCAGACCTTTTTGGGCGAAGGCGACGAAGCGGTAATGGGCGAGCATGGCTTTGCCGTTTATAAACTCGCTACAAGGCTCCAGAATGCGAAGGCAGTTTCTGTTCCAATGCCCGCTCCGGATTACAACTACAATTTAAAGGCGATGCGCGATGCCGTTACCAGCAGGACCAAGCTTGTCTTCTTGGCAAATCCGAATAATCCCACGGGCACGGAACTTTCTGCGCAAGCTATCATCGATTTTGCTAAAAGTCTTCCCGAATCTACAATCCTCGTGATGGATGAAGCTTATACGGAATTCATTGAGAAGGACGCGCCGAATTTGCTTCCGCTCATCGAAGCGGGTTTTCCCATTATCTGTTGCCGTACATTCTCCAAAATTTATGGTTTGGCGGCTCTACGCGTGGGCTATTGCATTACCCGTCCAGATATTGCTTCTATGATCCAGCGGGTCCGCGAGCCGTTCAATGTGAATAGTATAGCCCAAGCCGCAGCCATTGCCGCTTTGGATGATCAAGAGTATGTGGAAAAAGTCCGCGAAAATAATACCCGCGGTCTTGCCCAACTTAAAGCGGGATTTGATAGGCTTGGGCTCTCTTATGTTCCTACGCGTTCCAATTTCATCTCGGTCCGCGGAATCAAGGAGCCGATGAAGGCTTTCGACTTCTTGCAGCGTTTGGGAACGATTGTCCGCCCGCAGCCTGCTATGGGCGATGTGCTTCGCATTACGGTAGGCACGCAAGAACAGAATGAACGCTTTTTGAAGAATTTAGCGAAGTACCTTGAGGGTACCTCTAAAAATTCATTTTTATGAAATTGTCAATAACACATCGCAATAGTGGACTAAAGTCCTGTTGTCGAGCCTCAACAATGGCAAAGCAAGCTTTGCCGCTGTATTCGACTGTTTGCAACTGTCGTCACTCAAAGATGGCCAAGAGCGCTCAAGCCGAGGATCTCAGGTAGTGAACTCGTTCACTATCATGATCGAGGCGCAGAAGCGGATGCCGAAGGCATCAATACTGCCAGTATTGACGCTTTGCGTCACCCCTGCGGTTCGGTCATACAACCAAGCAAGCTTGAGCGCGACTCTCAATTTGGGCGATTTTGACGCTTCGCGTCACCCCTGCGGTTCGGTCATACAACCAAGCGAGCTTGGTTGTGCGACACTCACCTTGCGTGGTATTGACGCTTCGCGTCACCCCTGCGGTTCGGTCATACAACCAAGCGAGCTTGGTTGTGCGACACTCACCTTGCGTGGTACTGACCACTTTTGTGTTTGCGCACTTGTCGGTGCAACTCTGGCTTGTGCATGCAAGCATGCCTTTGCTGCACTCGATTTGCAAGCTGTTCACTTCACCAAAGCAATTTTTAGAGGTACCCTTGAATTCTCCAAATAAGCATTACGGAGTTGCGCGGGTTATCAGCAAGCGCGGATTTTCATCCCGTTCCGCCGCGGAAAAGGCAGTACGTGAGGGCCGCGTTATGCTCAATGATCGTGTTGTTACCGACCCGGAGACTCCAGCGATGCTGAATGCAAAGATTTATGTAGATGGAATTCCGGTACTTACAAATGAATTTGCTTATTATGCATTCAATAAACCCCGCGGAATTGTAACCACGGCAAGCGATGAAAAGGGGCGCAAAACGGTAATGGATTTCATCGCACCTTTGAACTTGACCCATCTATCTCCTGTGGGCCGCTTGGATATGGCGAGCGAAGGACTTCTCCTTTTTACGAACGATACGGCTTTTGCGAATAGGATCCTTTCTCCAGAAGGTCATCTTGAAAAAGAGTATCACGTTCAAGTGGAGGGCATTCCAGAGGAATCGGAGATCCAGAAAATGGAAGAGGGAATTGTTGTGCCGCCCCGTGTTTTTGGCGACAAGCCCGAAATGATGAAGGCGAAAAGTGCAGAGATTTTCCGCAGAAACGAAAAAACGGCATGGCTCCGCATTGTTCTCCAAGAGGGCAAGAATCGTGAAATCCGCCGCATACTCGAAAATTTGGGCTATGAAGTGCGGCGCTTAGTTCGCGTGCGGATTGGGAACCTTGAACTCGGCAATTTGAAGCCGGGTGAACTGCGGAAACTTGAAAATCCATAAATAAATGTTAGGTTGGCGCGCCATAGGCGTGCGCGATTTAGAATTTAAATGGAATATGTAATTATGAAAAACGAACAATCTCTATTAAAAAATTTGAATAAAATTCACACTACCCCAATGGGTGCTGAACGGATTAAAAAAAATATTGATTTAAATACAAATGATGTAGTTATCTGGTGTATAAATAAAATAAAGGATAGCAATTGTAAGATAACTCGAGAAGGTAAAAACTGGTATGCAAAAATCGATGATTGCATAATAACAGTAAATGCATACAGCTATACAATAATTACAGCTCATAAAGCGAGGTGATGTTCTGTATGGGGAAAAGGCCTAGTTTCAGTGAAATAAAAACATACCGAGAATTTAGTATGTACTACTGGTATAGAGAAGAGCTCAAGCAGATATGTAGAAAAGCAGGGATAGATTGTGATGGAACAAAGCAGGAATTAAATCATAACATAGAAGAATATTTTAAAGGTAATACAATAGGAAAAAAGAAAACCAAAAGCAGAATGAAAGTTGTAGTTGTCGAACCTACATTAGAAACAAAGCTATTAGAATGTGGCTTTTGCTTTAGTCAGAGATTTAGAAATTTTTTTTCAAAACAAACAGGAATTATCCATTTTAAATTTAATGCCGATATGGTAGCGACTTCAAAAAAGGTAAAGCAGGACAATGATGTTTCATTTACTTTGCGAGATATGCTTAATATTTATTATGGTAGGGCTGTATATGCAAAATACGATAATTCATCGTGCCAGTGGAATAAGTTTTTGAAAGACTTTTGTGCAGATGGGGAAAATTCTAAATATACTAACAAGTTGAAGGTTGCATCGATTTTATGGAATGAAGTACGCAATTCTACAAAAGAGAAAGTTTACAATAAAGATTTAATATATGAATATGGGGATAAAATTGAAAGTTGCGAGTAGTACGGATTATTACAAACGGGATAAGGTTGTTTGTGGGTTAAAACAGCGTTATGGGCAAGAAAATTCGCAGAACCATTTGGTCCTGCCGATTTTCTTGTAGGTCTAATTTTTTAGAATTGAGTGATGAAATTACAAGTTGAATGTGCTTTGACCGTTATTTGTATGATTCGATATGTGGCTGCCGCTAACGGGTTTTAGCGGGCAAAGCCCATCGCTCATACCAACGACATCCATCCAAGCAAGCGGTTCTCCCGTATTGTCGGGAATGTAAATATTGTAACCTGCAGTTTCGTATACGGCGACATCGCGCGATACCTTTTGGTGATTTTGGGCTAAGCAGTTTGTATACATGGAGCCGTAGCTAAATCCAGTAGAGAACACCCGTGAAGAGCCAATGCAAAGGTTGCTTTCGAGGTTTACTAAAAGAGAATCGAAGAAAGGAAAGTCTTGCCGTGACCATGGAGTTAGAATCCCAGACGTAACCTTGAGGCGCAACGAAAATAGTGCTGCTTTCAATATCAAGCGGTTTAAGTCCATAGTAGCCCCCGTTTACGACACCTTGAGCCCAGCCACCCATACAGTGCATGTCGAATACAACGTGGTATGGTTTGGTGTTGTCGTAATTGCTTGGAATGTCAATCTTAATTGTACGGGTTTTGCCCTGATTGATCATCGTGAATTCACCAGACTTCGGGAAAGATAGATGCCACTATTGTGAATGCGCCTATATGGAGGAATAAGCCTGATGAAAATTAAATTATCAAGAAAGGCGAAGTCCCGGAAGAAGGGAAAGAGAAGTCCGCAAAAAATGTTAAAAAAGATGTGGATGCCGGATGGGGCCGCAAACATGGTCCGCCAACGTTCGGCTATAAGGCGCATGCTACCGTAGATAATAAGAACAAAATAATACGTCATATTGAAACGACTCCGGCGAACGTTCATGACTGTAAAGTATACGGCAGCCTTTTGAAGAGCGACAGAAACTCAAGTAAGGACGTTTGGATTGACAGGGGTCACGTGGGCAGGAGCGATCCGTTACCGGAAGGCTGTCGGGAACATCCATGCAGCAAGGGTTTTCGTGGCAAGCCGTTGTCTGGATTTCAGAAGAAATGTAACAGGCGAAAGTCAAAAGGCCGCTGCCGTGTGAAGCATGTCTTTGGACAGCTTAAAAATGTGATGAATCTGTTCATCCGAACCGTTGGATTAAAACGGGCTGAAGCCAGAGTGAAAATGGCTGCACTTTGTTACAACATGACGAGGCTTGTTACACTCACTCGAATAAAATTACGGGAGAAGAGTCCCCTCTCCGCATAGCGGCAATCCCCTCGGGGCAGGCCATCTAAAAAAAGTTTTTCTGAATAAATGTGCTTTTAGAGATTACCTGCACAGAATTCGGATCCGTCTTCTCAAACTTTTGTAAAACTTTACAATTTTGAAAACGAAGTGGCAACAGAAATGGCTGAAGATTCGTACGTTATTAATGATAAATGTTTATAAGCCTACGATACGGTAAACATTGACAAGTTAATCCTATCAGAAACAAGGGAAAAAAAGTTCAATAAGGCGTTTTCGAATTGTTTACAGGATTTACAAGTGAAAAGGGTTTGTATGTACATAAAATTTTGGCTACAGAGAGTTTAAAACAGTAAAAATCAATGGATTGACTACAAAATATTTGGAAAAAACAGTCCGCCGTTAAAGTCTTTCAAAAACCGCAAGAATGATGAAGACTTCTTCCTTCATATATGATATAATTGGGGGTCGAAGGAAGAGACTATGGAAAACATTGAAATCATTGTTGCAACGATCCATTACATTGAAACAAACTTGGATGAACCGCTTACTCTTGAAACTGTAGCGGACGTCCTTGGTTATTCTCAGTATCATCTTCACCGGATGTTCACAAAAACGGTGGGGCTTACGATGCATGAGTATATTCAGCGCAGGCGACTGACTGAAGCTGCAAAATTACTTGTATTTTCAAAAAATCCGATTAGCGAAATAGCAATACGGGCGGGGTATGAAAGTCAACAAGCCTTTTCATCGATATTTAAATCGATGTACAAACTTCCACCGCAGCGGTTTCGCAAAAATGAGGATTTCTATCCGCTTCAAATGCGTTTCGAATTCGATGAGGCAACGCTCAAAATAAAATTAAAAGAACATCATGCAGAGCAAACGATTTTTTTTGCGTCTGAGAAAGATATTCCAGAGTGGATACGTTTGGTTCGACTGGTTATTGATGGTTTCCCTTGTTTAAATGAAGAGGAACATATTGATACTCTGAAAAAGTATATCGCCCAAAAGCAAGCGCTTATGATGAAAGAAGGGGATGTCACTATCGGTATTATGATGATTTCATGCAAGTCGGGAAGTATCGATTTTTTAGGGATTCATCCGCTTTATCGAAATCGAGGGGTTGCCAATGCACTTCTCAAGAAGGCAATGAAAGAA
>Ga0172378_10004987_pt1 | contig 12416 bp, 12 predicted proteins | sample GrowelOW332metaG_FD_119755 | JGI IMG/M metagenome (GOLD analysis project Ga0172378, IMG submission 119755) | Groundwater microbial communities from an aquifer near a municipal landfill in Southern Ontario, Canada - Pumphouse #3_1 metaG | ecosystem: Environmental > Aquatic > Deep subsurface >...
GAAGAGCATTTAAATTTTCTTTTAAATAGGATCGTCCTCTAACTCCTATTTTTGTTCTAAAAAAGACTAGCAGATAGGTACCTAGCGTAATAAAACCTAATCCACCTATCTGAATGAGAAAAAGAATTACTAATTGCCCAAATAGAGTCCATTGTTGGAAAGTATCAGCGATAACCAATCCAGTAACACACGTTGCACTTGTAGAGGTAAATAAAGCATTAATAAGACCTATAGATAGATGACTTTTAGAGGCACAAGGTAAATTAAGTAAGAAGGCTCCTATCAAAATAATCATAGCAAAACCAGCTGCAATCCATCTACTAAAATAATTCGTTCTAAAAAACTTTCGTGAAAACATTATTATCTATTTTGGCTTATTCTTATTTATTTTTGCACGTTCACTTTCCTTTTAAGATATTCTTCATATCTTTTCTTCAAAATAGTAGTCAGCCATTTTACTTCAATTAAAGATAAGCAAATATACTATATTTTTTATTAAATCAAATCATTTATTTATTCCAAACCATTAGAAGCCTGTAAGGAATTACTTAAAGAGCAACCAATAATAAATAGTTAAACTATACACATCAATTACTGCATAAAGATACATAACCCCTTGCTTCATAGGAATATAAGTTATATCCGTACTCCAAACTTGGTTAAGATGAGTGTTTTTTCATAATCTCTAAATTTTCTTTTGATTCACCTTTTGGAACCTAATAAAAAGTGGACCAATTCAACTGTAAAGCCCGACAATAACCATTTTTTATAATTGCAAGCTGTCTGAATATTGGGGAGTATTATAGTCCTTACTTATATACTATAGCTAAGATTCCAATTAATGATGTTACTACAAAACCAATTAGCCATTTAGTATTCTCTGTTTTTTGCACCCACATTTTTTTAAAAATCCAATCAAGTTTTATCTTCTTAAAATAATTCAAATGAACATACCCCACAAGATTCGAAATAGTTGCATTATCAAACTCATCTATTTCATTAATCATAAAACGATGGTTTAGTTTAAGTTTCATAAATTTAGTTCTATAACTATTATCATACTCATAATTATAAAATCTTTCTTCAGCAAAGCCTTCATTGGGATTATCGTAAGGCAATTTTATATAAATTATTTGTTTGCCAGAAATGTATAACTCTATTGGGGTTAGATTTTTTTTCTCTAGTATTAATGTTTATTCTGTAAAGTTTAATATCCATAATTTATTTTTTCTTTGCTATTAAATGATGGGATGAATGCACCACAACGGATAGCTGTATGCAGCGGCCAGGGCTTTCAGACAGATTAAACTTGTCTGGTTAAAAGCGGGTAATAGGGCCAAAGTAATGGCAGAATGTGCTATGGAACCCTAGCTGCTGTATGACAGTATGTTACCAACTGGGCATTCATTCTTTTTGATGTAACCTTCTTAATGTAAAATCGAGATCAGTTATATTTTCCATTTTTCTTAACCTGCTATAAATAAAACCAGTTCCTATTAACTTTTTACTTTCCTTATGCAAAAATATATCTCTAGTCAATTCAGCTCGTGGTGAGACCTCAAGAAAAAAAACATTCCCAAATATCATCATAGTGTAAAACCCGTAATCGTTTATTTCTGAAATAACTTTTTCGTTAAAAGTAAAAAAAGGACTATCAATGTTTTTTTCAACCATATAAACTCCATTGTTTTCCATGAAAAAAAGTGGTAAATCTCCTTCATCATCGCGTACAAATTTTCTTATGGAATTAAATTTATCATCTAAGGCATTTCCTGTTACTCTATGATATTCTTGTAAAAAGACTTCATAAATTCCTTTTTTAAATTGCCTTGTTAAACTTGATAGAAAAAAAGGTTGTAATTTAAATCGATTATTAATCTTTATAGTTGATTTAGAGTGGTGATAGTTGAAATATATAGACTTAAATGTTTTATATGTTTTTTCATTTAAATCATTTTTCAGAAGTAGTCTCATTACATTCATTATTTCCTTAAATGCTAATTCTATTGACATTGGGTATTTTTGGGTATTATCAACTTTCCCAAAATAATGATTGCACGAATCACAAATGTCTACACCAATATTATTAGCACCTAGTTGTCTTGATATAGTATGTGGCTCTACATTAAATGTAACATTTGGTTCCTTTTTTAAACACCAAATGCACTGCCCTTTTTTTATATATTTCTGTTTTGCCATTTTTAATAGTTAGTCTGATCCTTGCCTTGTTGGTAACGTGTTGTGCTATGAATAGTTGCCGATTGCGGGTCACAAACCTGTCCAGTTATACCAAACTTAATGCGAGATGCAAACCTTGAATAACCAACTAAACGGCAATTATTTATGAACACGTGTTGGCGGTAGTTTTTACTACTGTTTCTTATTTCGACCTTCAATTCTTTTTTTGCGTTCTTCTTCTCTTTTAACTTTTTCTGAGTCTCGCTTTTGCTTCTCTTCTTCTTTTTTTAATCTGTCTTCCTCTTTCTTAATTTCTTCTTCGGTCATTGGGACATCTTTCAATCCTCTATGACGGATGTTCCCATCTTTTACTTCTATTATTGTTGCAAATTTTACGGTTATATCCTTTCGTCTAATTTTGGAAGCTAAAAGTTGAATATAGTCAAGTTCAGGCTTTGTCTCAATAAGTTGAAGTAATTCTTGTCCGATTTTTGTAAATACAAGTGCAGGAACTTGTTGTTGAGGGATATTGATATTTTTATTAGCAACTACACAAACGTTACCTATTTGAAAAACTATTTGGGATGTATTTTCTTTTGTCTCAGGTAATAAAAATTCAAGATCATTTGCCGTTATAAACCCAAGTTCTTCCAATAATAATCTCTCAACAAAAGTTAATCTGTATTTTTCTTCTAAAAGTTTTTCTCCCTTGAAGTTTATAAGAAATGAAACACCATTTGATTTTATGGCAAACTGTCCAAACTTTATAAAGCATTCTGCTTCTTTTTTGCTCAAATTTCTTAACAGTTCAAGAGTTCTTAATGAATAAGATTTTGGTTTTTTAATTTCACCGGCTAATATTCTTCCCCAAAGAGCCTGCATTTCCTCATTTGATACATCTTCTGCTATGTTAAAAAATCTTGTTTTCCAATTTTCATCAATTGGTTCGTCAATTACGGGTGGTTCGTCCTTTAATTCTTCTGCAGCAAAAGCCGTAACACTTTCTAGATTAAGTTGTTTTTTTGCCTCTTTGAAATCAATTCTGCTTTGAGTTCTTTCTTCTAGTGTTTGATTAATTAATTCTGCATGTTTTTCAGAATAAGATAGTTCTTTAGGTGAAGAAATTGCGACCCCACTCTCTGTATAATTAATACCTCCAGTTAATGAGCAATTTTCCTTAACAGCTTTCGAAATTATCTTCATTTCTTCTGCTCGTGCCTCAGCAAGTTTTTTAATTTCGTATGCTTTAGTATCAATATCCTTTTTGTCAAAATAAGGTTTCGAGACTCTACCTGTTACACTAGAAATAATATCAAGAAGTTTGTCAATGGGCAAAACTTTTCCAAATCCAAATAAGTCGTTCATATTCATTTTGTGTTATTTAAATTACCGCCAACGGTGGCTATATTAATTGATTGGCACTTAATACTCTTGCGTTTCAATTTACGATAACCTTAATCAAAAGGTCAACCCTTAGTAAACCACTGATTGCCAATTTGTTTATATAGCGTGTTAACGCCTGACTTTAATTTTTTCATATAAATAATCTGTAGTCATATGTTTTACCTTCAAAGCGAGCTAATAATTTACCAATCCGTGCAATTTGGTTTGACGAATCAATTGTTGCAGGTAATTTAGTATATAAATCTAATGAATTCCAGTTCATTTTTGTTAAACCTAAAATTTCGGTTGCAATTATATTTATGTCCGAATCTCCATAGTGTTTAGTTACTTTTAGAGGAGCTGGAATACTTCTACCACCGAGATAATATTTATGATATGGATTCTTTATCGAAGGAACAATACCATGAGTCCAAAGTAAAGCCGTTGTATTACTTGTAACAATGCAAGTCCCTCTTGAAATTGGAAATCCATCAATTTGAATTTTATTTTCATAAATCTTGGTAGCCACAAATCTTGCATCAGGTTCATAGTTTATTTCTATCAAGTCAATTTTTTTAATCCCAGCCATTTTTAGACTTTCGGTAATTCCTTTTATTTCTTCAGTCCTAAACTCAGTCCTCTTATGGATTACTACTCTTTTAGGAAGTTTATCCATAGAGTTGTAAAAAAGCTCTCGGATAGATACACCAAATTGAAAAGCATCATCATATGACAAAAATGGATTAGCTTGTTTGTCAAGATAAAAGTTGTCAACTTTTGAAAGTTTGTATTTTAAACCTTGTCCTTCAGAATTATAAATATGACTGCATCCGATTACAATATCCGTTTGGTCTTTATTATGATTTATACTATATCCAATACCTGCATATGCGGTATCTTTCTCGGTATTATTGAGAATCCATGGTGTTCTTAAAGACTTTACATAAAACGAAAGTGATAACCACCAAAATTTTTGACATTTTAAGCTGTCAGATAATGTATCCTCTCTTATTAGTTGTGTTGAAATCCCTTTAGAGGCAGAATAAGCTTTAATATAATCATGTAGGTCAAAAGATTCACTGTCCAAATCATATGATTCATAAGCTTGCCATTCTTCTGGTATAAAAATTACAATTGTATGTTGGCTTTGACTATTAGAAAGATGGTCAATTTTTGATGTGATTAACCTTGCAAGTTTAATTGCTATATCTTTAGTATTGCCATCATTATGGTTAATATTGATGTCGATCCATTTGAATGAATCATCTGGAATTGGAATATTAATTGGAATATTATAGGCTGCTGTAAAACCTGGGTAATCCATCAAATAGTCAGTGTTAACATTTGAAATATGTTTCTGATTCAGAGAATTAAGAAAACTGTAAAAACGATTAGAATATTTTTGACCACAAATAACGCCAAGGCTTATCTCATTAGAGTAAAGTGTACCATTCAATGGGAAATCAAATGGTTTATGATTTGTAAGAGCCCTCATTGGGTGAAAATCCTTTGTTTGTTGATGCGAATTATTATTATTCGTAAAGATTAATTGCGGTTCTAAAAACTGAATTCCTTTATGTTGGGTGAATTCTTTATTGTATTTGGCAGGATGATATGCCTGGAAATTCGGATCTAATACCATTATCTCGGCGAATGCAGTATTTTGTGAAATTGAAAATTCAAAACCAGTACCAGTGTCACTTGGATATTCAAAATTTAATTTACTATTCTTAAAAAGGAGCTGTTTCCAGTTTTCTAATAATTCATCATATTGTTTATTGAATAATTTTTCAAGTGATACTTTACTTAGATTTTGTTTTATTTCTTTCGATATTTCCTGCTCGCTGGATAAATGCACTGTAGGTTTGAAAGTTAAAAATGCATATTTATTCCTGTAATCAAAAAACAAGGATAGATAAATAGACTTATGCACTTGAACAGACTGTTTATTCTGAACTACAGTATTATTACTTCCTGCGAGCCATATTTTGTCTTTGCTATTTGATTCAATTATGTCATTATTGGAAAATGTTTTAACAATAGCTTGTAACATAAGAGATTTGAAATTTGGAACATTCTCAATATCCTTTTTAGATATGGGAATACGCAAAATTTGACCTTTAAGTCCATTGCCAAAAACTTTATTTATTGATGATAATGTACCTAATGCAAAGACTTTACGCTTAAAAGGTACAGCACAAATGTCATTGCCTTTTGTTAATTCTTTTAAAGTCGACCAAGGTTTTTGATCTTTGTAATCATATTCAAATTGAAATACTTCTTTTGGGAATACTACTGGGTGTAAATTACTTTTTATGTACTTATCTGTTCTTGTAATATTATGAGAAAAATTGGTTGTCTCTAGTTTTTCTGTTTGTGAACTTGCTAGTATCTCAGCTATTTTATTCAAAGTAGATTTTTCATTCTCAAAACAAGCTTTACTTAAATGCAATAACGTCTTATCAAATCCATCTGTTGGGATAAAAAAAGCTTCTCTACCATTTCCCCGAGCAGTTTCAATAAGTAGTTTTATTTCATCTGTAATTTGATATCCATAACCACACCAATACAATCGACCTGAACCCTTTTGGCTATATGCTTTGGTAAGTGCTTTCATTAATGACTTATCTCTTCCGCTATACCCAATTACAATAAGATTCTTGTCATTGTGATATCTTGATAATGCTTCTACAAAAACTTCGTTCTGTGTATCTAATTCATCTGTTGTATTCTTTAATGTACTGTATTTATAGTCTCCATGAAGTGAAATTGACAAGACTTCTTTTCGGCTTTGACTTCTATAAATTCTGTCAACACTATCCAACGTTATTTCGATTGGAGTAATATTTGCTTGATGAGCAGATTTTACGACTAGCCCATCAAAATTTGTTGACCAAACAGATTTAATAATTTCTTCACGAATCAATAAACATAATAGCTTATAGCCTATATATGGTTCTACACCCTCAATAAGAGATTGAAAATATTTTCTTCGATCATCTGCAATAGGATATGCTTTTTCGGCAAAAAAAGAGTATTCTTCTTCTGAATTTTGAATTGGATAAATACCTTCGTTGTCAATCCATGTTTGAATACTTAATCTTACTGATTCATTTTTTGTGTTTTTATAATATTCAGAAGCATTGGGATTTTTAGATAAGTAAATATCCTTTTTCCATTCCCAAATACAATCAGAAGCAGATTGTATTCCGGAACTTATTGAAGCACCAGCTCCAATAAGTAAAGAATGAGAAATATCTTTATTTCTTTTAATAGATCTTAAAAAAGCATCGTATTCAAGAGATATATTTTTAATCATGTTGTCTGTTTTTTTTATCTTGGCGTTAACGGTTTACAATATGAAACGGTTGGGTTTTCGGACTGCGTTCTTGTCCACCGACAAAAATGTGGAGCGAGAATCAAACCCTCGCAAACCACTGAACCCCAACTGTTTTATATTGTGTGTTGTGCGTACGTGCTTTTTTTTCACTCAGTTTCAATTAAATTGTCCTATTAGCCAACCTAATTTATCTAATATTGTTGGTGTCATAACATTTCCTGCAACTCCAATCAAAATTCCATTAATTACTTTTAAAGCTTCATTAATAATTGGATGTTTTGGTTTCTCTCTTTCAATTTGTGTTTCAATTCTTGAAATTTCATTTTCAATATCCTTTTTATCATCAGTATTTAGGTTAAGTTTCTCTAATTGAACTTTTAAATCCTTTATAAAGTCTGTCAGCTCTTTTTCTGCTTCAATATTTATTGTTTGGTTAATCTTTTCACCTTTAGCAATATTCATTTTTACATTATCACCTGTATTTACAGTTTGAATATTGTCTGTCCCAATTGAAATATTTACTGTTTCGCCTGTAAGATTACCAATTGTCTTATCAAACAAGTTGTCAATTTTCTTTTTGTGTTCCATAATCTCAATGTTTTCATTTTCTCCAATTTCCTCAGCTAATTCAAGCAAAAATTTCAGCAAATTGGATTTTATTGAACTTATAATACCTTCGACATTATTTAGACTAATTTTTTTGCCATGCAGAATCCACAACCCACCTGTTTCCAAGAAGTTTTGTTATTTCATTATGAATTAAATGTGGAATATTAATCTGATATTCTCCACCTTTTGAAATCATATGTTCGAGTTCAGAAACAGAAGATTTCATTGAAACGCTCATTAATGATTCTCGAAGTTCCTTTTTCAAATATTCTGTAGGAAGTGGTTGATGATTTCTCGTTAACATTCCACTAAAACCTCTGTCCTGTATTAAATTTCCAAACACAACTGAAGGTTTTTTCCTATATGAAGGAACTTCTTTACCAATAAAACCATTGAGCTCATTGTCAACCCATTCCTTAAGTTTCACATTCTTTATCTTAAAAGCAAGAACCTGAACTTTTAACAATGTATCTTTTAACTTAGCATTTGGGTCAACGAGTTCTTTTATTATAATATTTATCCAATCAATAGTCTGGTTCATAATTTTATATTTTCAAGTCAATATGATGGTTTCGTCGTTTTTTTAGCATGACGCACAACGGTTCGGTATATGAAAAGTAGGCGATTTTAAAGCACTTCACTGTCAAAATACAATGAAGGTTGAAACGAGCTATAACCCTTGATATTAATACTGTCCCGCCTATTTTTTATATACATTGTTGGCATTTCGTTGTTTTTTAATCTTGCCATTCTATGGAATATTTTCCTGTTGGTGCAATTTCAACCCATTTACCTTCAATGATTTTTTCCTCTGCTGTTCTGTTATTAATTAAACGAAGCTTATAAGAAACTTTACGCCTACGATATTCGATTTCAGTTGAAAATGCAGATTGACCAGCGGGAATAGTAATTGTTTCCATTTTTTCAAAACCGTGAGAATTTATCGACCAAATAGTGCTATATAATCTTTTTTCTCCACCAAAATAAATTTCATTATTATAGATACTTGTTGGTACTTTTACTAATATGGAATCATTTTTTAACCAAACAAAAGCATCTTTTTCCATACTTTCAAAGTGAGATTGGTTATGAATATCTATTCCTTCATAAGGTGAAAATGTAAAAGATTGAGGCTCTGGAATATTAAATTTACGATTTGTGCCTTTTTTTACAAACAGAGAATCACCATCTCCTTCTTTTAGAATGAATTCGATACCATCAAATTGGTGACCTTGTGATATTTTTTGAGTTACATTTATTTTTTTGATTTCTTGACCAGAATTTAATACTAAAGCGAAATTAAATTCTTCTCCTGTACTATTTTCCATCACTTCGATTTTGAGTGAAGATGAAGTTTCTCTTGTAATAAAAAAACCTTTGTCATTCCAATCAGCTACCAATTTTCCTTGGTCTTCCAATGCTAGTGCTTTATTTTCTTGTATTATTTCTCCATTTTGTGAATAAATATCACCGTGAATATTCACATTTCCATTTTTGTTTAAAACTTCTGAGATACTCCAATCGCCGTTGGTAAAAGTTATTTCTTTTTCACCACCTTCTGCTTCCATTACTATCAAGTTGGTTGACGGTTGTATTATCGACATTTCATCATAGTCGTTACTGCACGACATAAATCCAATTGATAAAAATAATCCCATGAATATTCTCGTAACTTTCATTTTTAATATATTAAATAATTTTTTAGTTCTATGTTTTCTTACAATGAATGCACTGGGTAGCTTACGCCCCCTAAGAACCGTACGTGCGAGTTTTCCAGTATACGGCACACAACGGTTAGGCTATGAAGCGTAGCTTGTGTTGCGCCTGCGGCAAGCTATGCTTTATGAGCCATTGTTATGCGCTTTACTTATACTATCCTCTTATTTCCATTTTGTATTCACATTTTTTTGATAGCCCTTCTTTCCAATTCCTAAAATTCACCAATTGCACAAATGACTCATCTTCGAATTCAAAATCAATTATCAATTTATTACTTGAAGAAATTCTATGAGAGGGCAAACAAATTCTATACACATTCTTATCCTTTTCTTCTAAGTATTGCCCATCAAAAGTATTCGGGCATTTTTCGAAGCAGTAGAATACTGACTTGTATATTTTGCTGAGAATTATTTCAAAAGAGATCATCTCAGCCCAAAACTTAGTGGAAACATGGATTTGAAGATGAGTTCCCTTAACTGATGTGTCAACAACAACATTATCTATTGTATCTCCCAATGAATCTGGAGAATTGTTAGAAATCGCATTATATATTTCTGTTATAAACTCAGTTTCTGTTTTATCCTTAATATTAATATAAAATTTGTCTTCCAGGAAAGATGGGATATTTTGTATAGAATTAACAAGAACAGGAATAATAAAATTTTCAGAACTATCAACCTCCCGAATTATAGCTTTCTTTAATTCTTTTATAACCCATGGTTTTTTAATTGAACTTTCCGATAAAAAGATTATAAATTTATTGCTTTCATTTATTCCGTCAGCAATTTTGTCAATTAAACTATCTCCCCCAATAATTTCATATTTGTCAAGCCAAGGATCTAAATTATTATAACGAGTCTTTAATTTATGATATATGTGTTCAACAATTAGTTTATCTTCTGATGCATGTGATAAAAATACTTTCTCCATAACACAAATGTTTATTTCTTAATTAATCCTTTTTCTTTCATTTCTTTTTTCAACATATGTGAATTTTTAAAAACAACACCTGTCTCACTGAAAATATTCCTTAACCCATATGTTACAAGTTCACAAATATCTTCACTTAACATCGCATGATGTTTTTCAAATGCACCAACTACATCATCTAAATCATTTTTTTTATAATACTCTATCATTAAGTCTATGATTTTACTAAAATCAATACTGCCATTTAATTTAACCTTTGTAAAATCTATATTGTCAAAGTTTTTAATATCTAAAAACGTTACTGAGCTTCTTGATTTTTCCATTTTTAATATATTTTTAGTAAATAATTGTATTTCTGTCATTATCATAGTATAACCCTCAATCCGTATTGCGCATAACGGTTAGTGTATGAGCAGTAGCGGATTAAAAAACACTTCACTTTCAGTCTGGTAATGACTTTTAATAAAAGCACAGACCTTTGATTTAGCACTAAACCCGCTATTGCTTATACACATTGTTGGCATTTCGTTGTTTCTTTAGTTGAGTATTTTCCTCCAATAACTGATATAATCATACTTCTTCCAATACTTCTCTAGATTTGAATGTCCCAAAGAAATTGGGTTTTCCTCAAAACTCCATAATTCTGTAAGTTGTTCTTTAGCAACCTTAATAGGACGATTAAACACATCAGAACTTCTAATTTCAAATTTGCTTTCCTTATTATGATACGCTCTCCATTTCGCTGCATCTTCAGTTTTCCAATCTTCCTTTTTTCCAGCAACAAGGATAAATTTAAATTTACTTACTGCTCCGAATATTCTTGATTTTTCAGACGGATGAGTATTAAAGTACCTGTCCCATGATTTAACTTGTTCAACAGCATGATTTAATTCTGCAGTTGGTTCTCCATTCTGTTTAAACAATTTCATTTGAGGCTTTTCAACTTCCAGCAAAACCCATTCAGGACCATCTGAATTATCATTTAACCAAGCAAAATCACAGCGAAATTTATTCCCAAAAGAAACTTCTTTAAAATTTGGTTGAATTCCATATTTCCTTGAATATAATTCATAAAACAAAAATGAATTACTTTTCAATACTTTTAGTAATTCTATTTCTGAATTATTGTTATATGCTGATTTGAGTTCTTTTTCAACTCCTATTATATTCCATGTACTCATTTGTCAAATCTAAAGTGTTTAATATTAACGTAAATAGTCTCAATGTTTAAGTCATTTCTAATTTCTGCTCTAAGCGCTTCTAGTACTGGAGTAAAATTTCTGGTTTCAATTGCGTTAGCCAATAAGCTAATTTGTTCTTTAGTACCTAGAAATTGAACTTGTTCTATAGCAGATTCAAAGCTTTTCTTTTCTTCTTGGTTGTTATCTCGATTAGCAGAATATGCAATTGTCCGATAAGCTTCAATTAGAAACTGAGTTCTAATGTCTCTTTTTTTATTTCTTAAGTCCTTTTGAGAATTAAGTTTATGTGCAACAATCCAGCCTGATGCTATTACTAATGCTGATATTATATTACCTAATGAAATTGTCCAATCAAATATCATTTCAATTTTAGTCTATTTTGTGCTTTCTGTTATTTAATGAACGCCAACGTTTTTAAAAGTTCAATTGTGTTTATTTCTTCATTAACAGGTGTATATACAGAGCTATATTGGGTCTGTATGTACACCTTTTATTGAGTGTTACCAATAATATCATCCAAAGGATTTTTAAAATTTTCAAAGTTCTTTTCTGATATATGGGTATATATTTCTGTTGTTTTAGAACTTTCATGTCCTAACAATTCCTGAATATGTCGTAAATCAGTTCCCATTTCTAGATGATGAGTTGCAAAACTATGCCTTAACGTATGTGGTGTTACATGCTTATGAACTATTCGAGCATCATATTCGAATCTAATTCGAATAATATCCATTCCTTTGTATGGCTGCCTGAATAGTATTATATGCTTTTGTCTGATCATTATATGGTTTTTGGTAAGACAAAGATAAAGATATTTATTAGATTATCATAATGTTTTCAATTGTTTGTTTTTTAATTATTAGTGTCCGCTAAAAGTCAATAAAGTACATAACGCACCTCTCAATCACTAATAAATAGGTGATTGAGAGGTATTTTTTTGACTCCAAGCCCCCCTAATGAAAAAGTGATAGGAGATTAGGCGGTCTGATGACTTCTTCAATCATGATGTCCCAATCCTTTTCGGGATACTCGAGGATGCTTTTATAATTTACGTA
>Ga0172378_10004990_pt1 | contig 12414 bp, 5 predicted proteins | sample GrowelOW332metaG_FD_119755 | JGI IMG/M metagenome (GOLD analysis project Ga0172378, IMG submission 119755) | Groundwater microbial communities from an aquifer near a municipal landfill in Southern Ontario, Canada - Pumphouse #3_1 metaG | ecosystem: Environmental > Aquatic > Deep subsurface >...
AGGTCTAAGTGTAACACTTGACTAATAATTCTTATAAGCAGTGTAACTGGGTAACTGGTTCACTGCTCGTTTTCAAAAAAAACAATCGATTAACTCTTTATATATAAAATATATGGCATACAGAAAAGATAACAAGATAAAGAGTAACTTTTCAAAAATATCTATCAGCTTAGCTTCCCCGGAAGAAATACTTGAAAACTCTTATGGTGAAGTATTAAAACCTGAAACAATTAACTATCGTACATACAAGCCCGAACGTGACGGATTATTCTGTGAACGAATTTTCGGACCTGTAAAAGACTACGAATGTCACTGCGGTAAATACAAGAGAATTCGTTATAAAGGTATTGTTTGTGACCGATGCGGTGTTGAAGTGACTGAAAAAAAAGTTCGTCGTGAAAGAACAGGACATATTCATTTAGTCGTTCCAGTTGCACACATCTGGTATTTCAGATCTTTGCCTAATAAAATCGGTTATTTGCTTGGAATACCAACAAAAAAACTTGATTCAATTATATATTACGAAAGATATGTAATTATTCAACCAGGTATTTTAAAGGATGTAAATGACGATAAAGAAGTCCAATTTGAAGCAGGAGCTCTGCTGACAGAAGAACAATATCTGGCTGCACTTGATTCTCTTCCTAAAGAAAATCAATTGCTCGAAGATTCTGATCCCGACAAATTCATTGCAAAAATGGGAGCAGAAGCATTGCTTGATATGCTCGAACGTACTAATCTGGATTCTTTGACTAATCAATTACGTCATAGTGCGGATACAGAAACTTCACAGCAACGTAAAAACGAAGCTCTGAAAAGGTTACAGGTGGTAGAAGCATTCCGAGGATCTAAGAATGTTAATAAGCCGGAATGGATGATCATGAAAGTAATCCCTGTGATTCCTCCTGATCTTAGACCGTTGGTTCCTCTTGATGGTGGAAGATTTGCGACTTCTGATCTGAACGACTTATACAGACGCGTAATTATCAGAAATAACAGATTAAAACGATTAATCGATATTAAAGCTCCGGAAGTTATTCTTCGAAACGAAAAGAGAATGCTTCAGGAAGCGGTGGATTCATTATTTGATAACTCTCGCAAATCAAGCGCTATCAAATCAGATTCAAACCGTCCATTGAAATCACTTTCTGATAGCTTGAAAGGTAAGCAAGGACGATTCCGCCAAAACTTACTGGGTAAACGTGTCGACTATTCTGCACGTTCGGTTATTGTCGTTGGTCCAGAATTAAAAATGCATGAATGCGGTTTGCCTAAAGATATGGCAGCCGAACTTTATAAACCGTTTATTATTCGAAAACTCATTGAAAGAGGTATCGTAAAAACCGTAAAATCGGCAAAAAAAATTGTCGACAGAAAAGAACCGGTAGTATACGATATTCTTGAAAATGTGATGAAAGGACATCCAGTATTGCTTAACCGTGCACCTACTCTACACAGATTGGGTATTCAGTCATTTCAACCAAAAATGATTGAAGGTAAGGCAATCCAATTACATCCACTTGCTTGTACAGCTTTCAATGCTGACTTCGACGGTGACCAGATGGCGGTTCACCTCCCATTGGGAAATGAAGCTATTCTGGAGGCTCAATTATTAATGTTAGGATCACACAACATCCTGAATCCGGCTAATGGTGCACCAATTACCGTTCCTTCACAGGACATGGTACTTGGATTGTATTACATTACTAAAATCAGACCGGGAGCAAAAGGATCGGGACTTACTTTCTATGGCGAAGAAGAGGCAATCATAGCTTATAATGAAGGTAAAGTTGATATTCATTCTCCAGTTAAAGTTGTTGTTGACGACATTGATGAAGAGGGAAATCCTATTAGAAAAATGCACGAAACATCTGTTGGACGTGTAATTACTAATGAGTATATTCCTAAAGAAGTAGGATATATAAACGAACTTCTTTCTAAAAAATCTCTTCGTGAGATTATTACGTTAGTTATTAAGAAATGTGGCGTTTCCCGCACTGCACAATATCTTGATGACATCAAGAATCTTGGATATCGTATGGCTTTCAAAGGTGGCTTATCTTTCAACTTGGGAGATGTAATTATCCCCGCTGAAAAAGAGCAACTCATTAATGAAGGTTACAACGAAGTTGAACAAATTATTGATAACTATAGTAATGGTTTCATTACTTATAACGAACGATATAATCAAATCATTGACACTTGGACACATATTAACTCCAAGCTATCCAATGTATTAATGAAGCAACTTGCCGAAGACGATCAAGGTTTCAATGCTGTTTATATGATGCTTGATTCTGGAGCTCGTGGTTCTCGCGAACAAATTCGACAGTTGTCTGGTATGCGTGGTTTGATGGCTAAACCTCAAAAAAGTGGTGCTGAAGGTCCACAAATTATTGAGAACCCTATTTTGTCAAACTTCAAGGAAGGACTTTCTGTACAGGAATACTTTATTTCTACACACGGTGCGCGTAAAGGTCTCGCCGACACGGCTCTTAAAACAGCCGACGCTGGATACCTTACTCGACGACTGGTTGATGTTTCACAAGATGTTATTATCAATGAAGAAGATTGTGGTACTTTACGTGGATTAATTGCTACAGCAGTTAAAAATAACGATGAAGTTATTGCATCACTTTATGAAAGAATTTTAGGTCGAGTTTCTGTACACGATGTTCAACATCCTAATACGGGTGAAATACTAGTTCATTCTGGCGATGAAATTACTGAAGATATCGCAAAAAGAATAGAAGAATCACCTATTGAAAGGGTTGAAATAAGATCAGTTCTGACTTGTGAATCTCATCATGGAGTTTGTGCTAAATGTTATGGACGTAATCTTACTACCGGTAGAATGGTACAAAAAGGTGAAGCCGTTGGAGTTATCGCTGCTCAATCTATTGGTGAACCGGGTACACAGCTTACACTTCGTACTTTCCACGTCGGTGGTATTGCTTCAAATATTGCTGCGGAAAACAGCATGATTAGCAAATACGACGGAAGAGTCGAGTTCGATGAGCTGCGCGTGGTAGAAACAGAAGAGAAAAATGCAGCTGGTAAAACTGTTAAAGTTGTTGTAAGCCGTTTGGTGGAAATGCGCATTGTAGATCCTAACACTAAAATTATATTGTTGGCTCACAATGTTCCTTATGGAGCAAAACTTTACTTTAATGAGAACGAAACCGTTGCAAAAGGTGATTTAATTTACGAATGGGATCCATTTAATGCTGTTATCATTTCTGAAGCTAGTGGTAAAATACGCTTCGATAACTTTATTGAAAACATAACATTTAAAGTTGAATCAGATGAACAAACAGGATTAAAAGAAAAGATTATTATAGAGTCACGCGATAGAACAAAGGCTCCATCTGCGCATATCGTTAATAATGATGATGATATTCTTCGTACTTACACATTGCCGCTAGGTGCACACGTTGTTAAAAACGAAGATGATAATGTCAAAGCTGGTGATATATTGGTGAAAATACCTCGTGCTGTTGGTAAAGCAGGCGATATTACCGGTGGTCTTCCACGTGTTACGGAATTGTTCGAAGCAAGAAATCCTTCTAATCCGGCAGTTGTTGCAGAAATTGATGGTGAAATTTCTTTTGGTAAAATCAAAAGAGGTAATCAGGAAATTTCAGTGACTTCAAAAACTGGCGAAATCAAGAAGTATATGGTTTCTCTTTCAAAACAGATATTGGTACAGGAAAACGATTATGTTCGTGCTGGAATGCCTTTGTCTGACGGAGCAATAACTCCTCAAGATATTTTGGCTATTAAAGGTCCTACGGCTGTGCAAGAATATATCGTAAACGAGGTGCAGGATGTTTACCGACTACAAGGTGTGAAAATTAATGATAAACACTTTGAAGTTATCGTTAGACAAATGATGCGTAAAGTGGAAGTAGTTGATCCGGGCGATACAAGATTCCTTGAACAACAACTTGTAAACAAACACGAAATTATGGAAGAAAATGATCGTATTTGGGGCAAAAAAGTTATTGTAGATGCTGGAGATTCAGAAATATTTGAACCGGGACAAATCGTAACTTCACGTAAACTGCGCGACGAAAATAGTTCACTTAAAAGAAGAGACTTGAAAACAGTTGATGCTAGAGATGCTGTTCCTGCTACTGCAAACCAAATATTGCAAGGAATTACAAGGGCTGCTCTACAAACTGAAAGCTTCATGTCGGCTGCATCTTTCCAGGAAACAACAAAGGTGCTTAACGACGCGGCAATCAATGGAAAAATTGATCACTTGGAAGGTCTTAAAGAAAACGTTATTTGCGGACACCTTATCCCTGCGGGAACGGGTCAACGTGAATTCGGTAAACTCATCGTGGGTACAAAAGAAGATTTCGAAAAATATAATGCAAACAAACGCTTACATATGTTTGATGAAGTAGAAAACTAAATCTTTTTAATTAAGATTATAAAAAACCGCCCTGGATCAGGGCGGTTTTTTTGTTTATATAAGCCGACTTAAATTATTACAATACAAAAATATATATACTTTATTTTATAATTTATATTAATATTTAATGCCCTATACTTTTTTTTATTTATGATATTGTCGTATTTTTGTATATATTATCTACACATTGAGATAGGTTATCTAATATTTACAATTTTATTAAGAATGAAAAGAAAAAAACTCTTTAATCTTAAAGGGCTATTTACACTTGTCATGAGTGTATGTGTCCTTGCTGTTTCAGCACAAAATATAACTGTATCTGGTACAGTTACAGATGAAACAGGTATGACCGTTATTGGCGCAACAGTCGTTGTAGCGGGAAATGCAAGTCATGGAACTTTAACTGACATCGATGGGAACTATTCATTAAGCAATGTTCCTTCTGATGCTTCTTTACAGTTCAGTTATGTGGGAATGGTTACTCAAGTTATTTCTGTAAAAGGACAGAGTACTATTAATCTTGTTATGGCAACTGATGCAAAATTACTTGACGAAGTTGTTGTTGTAGGCTTTGGAACACAAAAAAAAGTGAATGTAACTGGATCGGTATCGGCGGTTAGCGCAAAAGATATTGCGGCACGACCAATCAATAACGTTACAGAAGCACTTCAAGGTGTTGTCCCTGGTATGAATTTTAGTACTGGTAGCGGAGGAGGAGCGCTAAACTCTAACAAAGCATTTAATATACGTGGTACGGGAACAATTGGAGCAGGATCAAATGCTACTCCTTTAGTGTTGATCGATGGAATGGAAGGGGATATAAATATGATTAATCCTCAAGATATTGAAAATATCTCTGTGTTGAAAGATGCTGCTGCTTCATCAATCTATGGATCGCGCGCTCCGGCTGGAGTAATTTTGATTACCACAAAAAGTGGGAAGGAAGGAAAAAATGTCGTTAACTATAATAACAACTTCCGATTTATCTCTCCTCTGAATATGCCAAAAATGGCGGATTCTTACAACTTTGCACTGTATTTTAATGATGCTCAACCGGATGGGAACATGTTCTCGGATGCAAAACTGGAACAGATTAAAGCATATCAAAAAGATAACAGCGCACAATCAATGTGGCCTACTTCTTCAAACAAATGGGAGGTTTGGGACAACCTGGAACTGCTTCCTGTAGGAAACACGGATTGGCTAAAAACTCATTTCGGGAACTCATTTACACAGGAACATTCAATTAGCTTAAACGGAGGAACAGAAAAACTTCAATATTTCATCTCAGGAAACTACCTCAATCAGGGAGGATTATTAAATTATGGAGATGATAACAAACAAAGATATTCTTTGAATGCTAAAATTAATTCAAAATTGTCTGAAAAGGTAAAAATTGGTTACAATGCAAGATTTGTAAGATCTGATTATGACGCTCCATCTTATATGGATGGTTTGTTCTATCACAATGTGACTCGCTACTGGCCTATTATTCCGGTGACTGATCCTAATGGATTCTACACTGGCGATTCAAAAATTTATCAACTGACTGATGGTGGTAGATATACTTCACAACAGGATCAACTGACTCAACAACTTAGCTTCTTGGTTACACCTATTGAAGATTGGAATATTAATGTTGAATTAAATTACAGAACAGGAAACAATTTTAATCATACTGATTGGCTTACTACTTATGCGTATGATGTAAACAAAAATCCTTATGTGTATGATAATGCAACTTCAGGGGTCAGCGAATATGCATACAAATCTAACTTCTTTAATACTAACATCTTTACTGATTATACAAGCGAATTTGGTGATGGACATACGTTGAAAGGTATGGTGGGTTTCCAAAGCGAACTTTATAATGATAGATCAATTAATGCTTCAAAAAATATTGTACAGTCTATTAACCACCCTACATTAAATACTGCTGAAACAAATCCGCAAAATACAGGTGGATACGGACATTGGTCTACAATGGGATTCTTCGGACGTGTTAACTATGACTACGTTGGAAAATATCTTGCTGAAGTAAACCTTAGATACGACGGGACTTCAAGATTCCTACAAGATCAAAGATGGAACTTGTTCCCTTCTTTTTCTCTGGGTTGGAACATTGCACGAGAAGAATTCTTCGAGGATTATACAGATGTGTTGAGCAACTTCAAACTGCGCGCATCTTGGGGCGAACTCGGAAATCAAAATACGGATAATTGGTATCCATTCTATAGAACAATCAGATATAACAAAAATAACTGGGGCGGATACTACCTGGGCGAATGGTTGCTTGGTGGAAAAAGACCAAATATCGCAACTGAAGGCAGCCTTGTTTCGGCTCTATTAACCTGGGAAAGAATTCGTACTACTAACGTGGGACTGGATATCACTATGCTTAATGGAAGACTTAATGGATCTTTCGACTGGTTCCGCAGACAATCGCTTGATATGGTCGGACCGGCTCCTGAACTTCCGGCAACACTGGGCATCGGGGTTCCAAGGGTTAATAACCTCAACATGGAGTCTTCTGGTTTCGAACTGGTTCTTTCATGGCGTGATGTTATTGAAGATTTCAACTATGGAGTGACTTTCAACTTGGCTGATAGCAAACAGAAAATTACCAAATATCCTAACCCTGCAAAAAATTTGGGGGATTACTATGATGGGGCTTATTTAGGTGATATCTGGGGATATACAACAATTGATATAGCTAAAACGGATGAGGAAATGAATAATCACTTGGCATCGTTACCTAACGGTGGACAAAGTGCACTGGGTAGCAACTGGATGACTGGTGATATAATGTTTGCTGACATTGATGGAAATGGGGCTATCGACGGTGGTGAAGGTACTGCGAACAAACCGGGCGACCGCTCAATAATCGGTAACTCTACTCCAAGATATAATTTTGGTCTTAACCTCGACGGAAGCTGGAAAGGATTTGATCTGAAAATATTCGTACAGGGTGTTATGAAACGTGATTACATGGCCGGAGGTATGATGTTCTGGGGTGGTGATGGCGGAAAATGGCAGTCTATGGTTTATGAACCACACATGGATTATTTCAGAAACGATGCAAATCATCCACTTGGTGAAAATCTGAACGCTTATTATCCAAGACCTAACTGGAATGATGGCAAAAACAGACGCACACAGACTAAATATCTGCAAAATGCAGCTTATGCTAGACTTAAAAACGTTACTTTAGGTTATACTCTGCCTGCTGAATTTACACAAAATTGCTCTGTGAGCAACTTAAGGGTATTTATTTCCGGAGAAAATTTGGGAACAATCACTAAATTATCTAAAATGTTTGATCCTGAAGTACTTGGTGTTGGAGGTTGGGGAGAAGGTAAAACTTATCCACTTTCACAAACTATTTCAGTGGGATTAAGCGTAACTCTTTAATAATTGATTCAAATGAAAAAAATAAATATTTTAACTGCTTTATTAGCAATTCTTTCTATTGGATTGGTCTCTTGTAGCGATTTTCTCGATAGAGAACCGCTTGATCAATTGACACCGGGAGGATTTTTTGCCTCTGAAGGTGATTTGGCAGCATACTCTATTAATTCGTATGCCTTTGCAAGTATACAACCTGGACAATATGGTATATCTACTTTTGGGTATGATAACGGTACGGATAACCAAGCGGGACCGTCAGGAAGTAATATCTGGGTGCCGGGTGAAAAGAAAGTAGCTGCATCAGGAGGTGCATGGAACTTCTCTAGTATCAGACAAGCTAACTATTTCTTCGATAACGTTTTACCTAAATACGAGGCGGGTACTATCGTGGGAAATCAATCAAACATCAAACATTATATCGGAGAAATGTACGTAATTAGAGCGTATGCGTATTTCGATAAATTGCAAAACTTGGGAGATTTTCCTATCATCACAACGGCGTTAGCCGACCAAGAACAGGTATTGATCGATGCTAGTAAAAGAGAACCGCGTAACAAGGTTGCAAGATTTATTCTTGATGATCTGCAAAAAGCAACAGAAATGCTAAAGGATGAACCTCCTTTTGGAAAAAATAGAATCTCTAAAGATGTGGCTCACCTTTTTCGTGCACGTGTGGCTTTATACGAGGCTACTTGGGAAAAATATCATAAAGGAACAGCTTTAGTTCCTGGTGGCGAAGGATGGCCGGGTAACGCTGAAGATATTAAAGATTTTAATATCGATAACGAAATTCAACATTTCCTCACTGAGGCAATGAAGGATGCTAAAATTGTTGGAGATAAAATGGTTAATAACTTAACAGCAAATACAGCAACAAGAGAGGGAATGGACAGTAACTTCAATACGCTTAATCCGTATTATGTTATGTTTGCTGATGTAAACATGGAAAAATATCCCGAAGTGCTGATGTGGAGACAGTTCGTTGATGGACAAACTACACACAACGTGCAAATGGAACTGGAAAGAAATGGTGGCTCATCTGGATGGACAAAAGGATTGGTTGAATCGTTCGTAATGAGCAACGGTCTGCCTATCTACGACCCGGCTTCTGGATATAAGAGCGACGTGGGTGTAAATAATACTTTGGATGGTAGAGACTCAAGAATAGTGATCTTTACTAAAAAAGATGGGGATGTAAACTATTATTATGCTGATGGATCTGCTAATATTTATACAAAACCGCTTATTCTGAATAGTTCTGATACTCGCGCTATTACAGGATATACAATCAAAAAAGGTAAACACTACGATCCTGAGCAGGGCGAAATTCACCACAAAGGAACTACAGGTAGTATCGTCTTCAGAGGGGTAGAAGCTATGCTGACATACATGGAAGCGTCGTACGAAAAAAATAATACTATCGATGCTACTGCCGACAGCTATTGGAGGGCTATCAGAAGACGTGCTAATATCAACGAGGATTACAACAGAACCATTAACGCTACGATTATGGCTAACGAGGCTAAAGGCGATTGGGGTGCATATTCTCACGGGGAACTGGTAGATAAAACTTTGTACAATATTCGACGCGAACGTCGTAATGAGCTTATCGGCGAAGGTATGCGCTGGGCTGATTTAAAAAGATGGAGAGCGCTTGATCAAGTGAAAAACTATCATATCGAGGGTTTCCGCTTCTGGAATACTCCTTACGAAACAGCTTATGTGGATGCTAACGGAAAAAGCTTAATTAAAGTGGATCCAGCTGATGGTAACGTTTCTCCTGAAAGTGTGAGTGAATACTTACGCCCTTACCAAATCGTAAGCATCAATAACTCGTTCTATAATGGATTTAATTTTATTGAGGCTCATTACTTGGAACCTATCGCACAAAGCAATTTCAGACAGACTTCTACTGATAAATCTGATTTAACTAAATCTATAATTTATCAGAATCCCGGATGGCCTTTGGTTGCCGGACAGGGGGCTAAATAAGTAAATTTTTCATAAATTCTACGAGGGTGAGTCATGTATGTGATTTCACCCTCTTTTTTGTTTTTGATCTTTCGCAAAATAAATCTGTTATGATTTGGTTTTATTTATAATCATTTTTACATTTATTAATCTTATACTGTCTTCCACCCTACTCTCACCTACCTCTCACGCTCCTCTGACAATGGTCTCACTATAATTTTACAAAATCATGAGTTTCCATTTACAATATTTAACGCAAAACTGCTACTATTACACATAAAAAACGCCGAAGAATAATCTCCGGCGTTTTAAAATATACAATTTAAATCTATTAATCTTATAAATTAGGATTGATTGAATTCCATTGATCAATCGGTGGAACAACACCCAATTCGATAACTTGAGTACGAAGGGCTTTTAAATGCTCATAGCTTTCGTTTAATGATGCAATTTCTTCTGCTGTACCTTTAACTGGTGCATAATGAACTCCGTCTTTATCAATAGTGGTTTCCATTCCCATCATAATATGATCGTAACCTTCGCTGTTAACATAGCAACCAGCCGGCCAACGGAATGATTCACCTCCCATAGCTGCACGAATCATCTCTACTGATACGTATGCGGGACTCTGGAATGATGAACGACCACGTAACTTGATAATATTTGAACCTCCTTTAACAACACGTTCTTTTAATGCAACCCATTCTTCATTGGTTAATTTGTCAGTACCTATTAAATCTGTAAGCGGAGTGCCTTGTACTTTTGCTGTTGAAGCAAATACTGCCATCTGCTCACCGTGACCTCCGTAAGTACGAGTGTTGGTAACTTCACTTTGCTTTACACCAAAATGTTTAGCTAATTCACTCTGTAAACGGGTGCTGTCCAAACCTGCAAGGGTGGTTACTTGAGATGGTTTTAATCCTGAATATATCAATGCTACCAAACCGGTGATATCTGCTGGATTGAAGATAACGGTCAAGTGCTTTAAATCGGGACAATAGGTTTTGATATTTCTACCTAATTGTTCAGCAATCTCTGAATTTCCTTTCAACAAATCTTCACGAGTCATACCGTCTTTTCTGGGAGCACCACCAGACGAAATCATAAACTTAGCATCAGTGAAAGCTTCTTTTACATCTGTCGTAAATGTAAGATTTAATCCTTCAAAGCCACAGTGAAAAAATGACCATCCCCAAGCATTATCACCGTTTTCCCATTGTATATTAAATCCCCAAAACTTAAGATTATAACAAGCTAATAATGAACTTGAACTGATAACATTGCTTTCAGCTTTAATTCCTGTTAATGTTTTTGATAAGTCGACTAAAGTTAAATTTCTCACAAATTCTGAACCTGTTGCAGTTATCCATCCATTAGAGTTTGAACTTGTTGCATTTATACAAATATTATTTGTATATGTTCCAGAAATAAATTCTATAGTTGCTCCACCAAAACTACCAAGAGAAACAAATCTAGGATTTACAATTAAGGTTTCTGACACTATGTAATAACCTTGTGGGAATAATATATAAGCCCTGCTACCATCTTTGTCCCCTTTGCTTGATATCAAGGATTGTGCATAAGCGATACAAGCCATAATACTTATAGTATCATCGGTTACGCCATCCCCTTTTGCTCCAAAGGTTTTAACGTTAATCGCAATATCAGCCATTTGCGAACTAAGTCCGTCAATACTATCTCCTAAATAATCGTAGTCTATGGAGCCATCAACTTTCACTATGTCATTTCTACTCATATTATCATCTCCTATAGATAAAATCCATAATGGTTAAATGTTACTGCAACAGTACTACTAGCTATACTAGATTTAGAATATGCATCTATTTGTTTTATATAAGTGCCATCCTTAAAAAGTCCCATTAAGTCTGCGTTATTTAAAGATGTTGTTCCTGCGGCTGTAGCTGTTTTCTCTATTGTAGCAGTAGTTAAATCCGCATATGTTACTTTTACCGTCGCAGTTACTGTTTCAGTCCCAAATACACCACCAAACACTACATCTATACCCAACGGATTAAGCGAAAGATATCCTGTAGGTGGTGTTAATGTAACTGTGGCACCATTCGCATTGGCTGTTGCAGAAGGGTTCGCCGTAACACTTTTCTTATAGTTATTATGAATAGCTAATTTACTTGCTGCTATATCTGCATTATCATTTATATCTTCATTCTGGATAATCCCGGATTTAAAGTTGCCGGTATTGTCATGCTTCAGGCTAAATTCATCATACCTTATAGGTTTTTGAGTTACGGTCGCGGGGGTTGTTAATTTCATATCCACCTGATCTATTCCTTTGAATGTTCCATCTGCATTGTGCTTTACTGTAAATTCTTCATATCTTACAGCCTGACCGTTTTGTGATGCTTGGGCATTAAGTCCCATTTCTTCTTGTAGAACAGGTGATTCCAATTTTTTATTTAATACTTCTGGTAAATTGACCTGTTCCCCTATTGCTAAATTTGTCTTTGCCATATTAATTCCTCCTTTACGCTAATGTAACATTACCTAATAAAACTGGATTATGTGGCAATATAAAATCCCCTATAGTTAGACCGTTTAAATCTATAACATTAGGGAACATCTGTTGCCTTAATGCG
>Ga0172378_10004991_pt1 | contig 12412 bp, 9 predicted proteins | sample GrowelOW332metaG_FD_119755 | JGI IMG/M metagenome (GOLD analysis project Ga0172378, IMG submission 119755) | Groundwater microbial communities from an aquifer near a municipal landfill in Southern Ontario, Canada - Pumphouse #3_1 metaG | ecosystem: Environmental > Aquatic > Deep subsurface >...
ACCGTCTTCTTCTATAAGTGCTGTTGTGACATTGTCGAGGTCCATATTTCCTACGCCCTCTTCTGTCAATGACTTAATCTTGTTGAAGTTGCAGTAAGTTACTTTTCCAGATAAGCCTTTAGCAATATCTTTACATGATGTACCATCTGAACTGTGGTAGACACAGTTTTCTAAGAATTCACCGATCCACTTGTATGAAATATTTTCGTATTTTTCTTCTACGACAGGAGCTTCACCATAGAATGATGTGTAAGCTTCTGTTAAAGAGTTTTGCCATTTTTCCTGAGTTAACATAGCCAACATGTTCATGTTGATGTTTTCTTGAGAAGCGGTTTTGAAAGAAGGTCCCGCAATGTGATTTGCATCAGCATCAGTACCAGCTAATTGCCAGATGTTAGTGAGTAAATCAGTAACTTGACCAGCTGAAGCTGTTTCTGCGTTTGTTCCATCGTAATCTGTATTGTTGTACATGAATACTTTGTTTAGATATACGGCGGCTGTAGGATCTAAATCGTCATCATCTAAAACGCCTACGTAGTCTTTGGGAACATAATTTTTCAACAAGTCATTATTCAACATTGTTGTTTGTAATTTGCTACCATCTTGAGCTAAGACCATATCCGCAACGTATTGACCATTGGGGATAGTATTTGTTAGCTTGTCGTATAAATCAGAATCACCTAATTTATTGTTTACTGTAGCAATACCGGTTTCTGCTGTAAAAGCATCAACGGCAGCTTGAAGAGCACTTGAGTTACCATAGATTTCCATGGTGTTAGTACCGATTTCGGCTTTTGCCTTTTCTACGATTTCATCATAGGTTAAGGTTTCGGCGTCAGCGATAGCAGTTTCAACGACGGTGCTTTCGGTCGAGTCACCACAACTTGTCAAACCCAATGTCGCAATAGCTAAGACAACTAGACTTAATTTTGCAAATTTCATTTTTTTACCTCCAAAATGAATGTTTCAACTTATGTCACCATTATATTTGAATGTAAGCGGTTAAATCAAGCAAAAATTTACTTTTTAATTACTTTTATTTTTTAAGTATTTATTTAATCAGTAAAAAGCCTTTATTTAAGGGATATTTGAAAGGTAAGCGTTTACTTTTAATTTACTATTAATTTATTATTTGATGAAAAAACAAGTTTAGGAGTGCTATAATGCTAAGCATAAACCCGGAGGTAAATATAGAATGAGTTTAGTAAATATGGATGAAATGCTTAGAAAAGCTCGAGCTGAGCATTATGCAGTTGGTCAATTCAATATCAATAATCTTGAATGGATGCAGGCTATTCTAGAAGAGTGCATGGAACTTAGATGTCCTGTAATCTTAGGTGTCAGTGAAGGGGCGACAAAATATATGGGTGGATGGAATGTAGTTGTTCAAATGATAAAAGCCTATATAAAGGATAACAACGTTGATATTCCTGTCGCAATTCACCTAGATCATTCACGCAGTTTTGAAGTTTGTAAATCTGCGATAGACGCAGGGTTTACATCAGTTATGATTGATAAATCAAGAATTCCCTTTGATCAAAATATGATTGAAACAAAAAAAGTAGTCGATTACGCACACAAACGCGGAGTTACTGTTGAGTCTGAATTAGGTAAAGTTGGCGGCAAGGAAGAAGATGTTGTTGCTGAAGAAATGTACGCAGACATAAATGAGTGCATTAAAATGGTTAAAGAAACCGGTATAGATGAATTAGCTCCTGCTTTAGGTTCAGTTCACGGAGTATATAAAGGAGAACCTAAATTAGGTCTAAAAGAAATGTTAGCAATTGCTGAAGCGGTTAAGATTCCATTGGTATTGCACGGTGGATCAGGAATACCTGACGATCAAATTATTCAAGCGATAAAAAATGGTACCGCTAAGATAAATGTAAATACTGAAAACCAACAAGCTTGGGAGAAAATAGTTAGACAAGTTATTGGAGATAGCGATCACATCTGGGATATGAGAAAAATTATTGGACCTGGAAAAGCCGGAATTAGAGAAGTTGTAAAACACAAATGCGAAATTTTCGGTTGTATTAATAAAGCTTAAACGATAGTATTCTAATATGGAAAATATAAACAATAACTATTCAGAGTTTTACAACATCACTAAAAAAACTAAAATCACAATGTGGAAGAGGCTTAGAACCTACTTCGTTGATTTTGGATTTTTCATTATTTTATACTTTGCTTTATTTTATGGAGCGGGTGTATTTGGTATAGAAGCAATGGCGTCTGATGCGATTGAAGGTATGAATGAAAGAATAGTATATGTTTGTGAACAGTACGATTATCCTTATAAAGCTGGTTCAAACTTTGGCATTTACGAGATTGATGAAGAGGTATTTATAGACGGACTGCAAGAAGCGGATCCTACATTGACTGAAGCTGAAGGGTACGATATTTATTTTGAGGCCCAAGCCACTCAATTAGCTGATCTATCAAGCGATGCGGATTACATATTAAACTATTCGAAATTCCACACTAGTTACTTATTTGTAGATGCAATTTGTTTGCTGTTACCAAATTTAATATTCGTATGTATAATTCCAATATACGACAAAGAAAATAGGACTCTTGGAATGAAGATATTCAATCAGTCTCTCGTGAACACGAAAGATGAGCGTGCTGCATATAAATATAAGCACATTATGCGCTTTGTAATTTTGTTCATTGAGTGCTTTGTTACTAAAGTTGTATTTAACTATTGGGCTTTCCTAGCTCTTCCTTTAATGGAGTTGGTCATAATTCTCTCCACTCCTAAGAAACTAAGTATATTTGATGCAATTTCTTTCACTAGAGTAATTGATACAGATACGGCTGATAGAACTGAAGAAGGAACCGATATTTATACTCCTTCTAATTAAAATACGATTAAACAAACTCCCGGATTTGTCCAGGAGTTTTTTAAATGCCTATAGGATATTATTTAATAAACCGCTATAATTATAAAAAGCGAGGAGAAATTTATGTACAAAGTTATAGCAATTTGCGCTCTGATATTTTTATTGTTGTATTCACTGGTTAAAAAAATCTTTTATTACAGGTCACTTAAAAACCCTATCCCCGATTGCGTTAGTTCGCTTTACGATGATGAGAAATATAATAAATGGCTGAATTATCAACACGAGAGTGTGAAACTTGGATTCTTTTATCTTCTAAATTCTATCATTATGATAGTTTTTATTGGATTTGATTTTTTTAGTTTTGTGGCCAATGCGGTAGGTGGAAACGACTATTTGAATTCTTTGATTGTCATTTTGCTTTTCGGAGCGATTAATTTAATTATAGATTTCCCCATAGATTACATATCTAATATGAAAATTGAAACCAAATATGGATTCAATAAAATGAACAACAAGATCTTTATTTCTGATACGATAAAACAGTTGATTATATCTTTTGTACTCGTTTATGGATTAACGTGCTTATATATTCTATTTCAATCCCTAGTTGGGAATTACGTTGTGATCATTATGTTTGCTGTTGCGATGTTTCTGATTGTTTTGCTCAGTGCTTTTATGCCTTATTTGATGTTGATATTCAATAAAAAGACACCTTTAGAAGATGGGACTTTACGAACTAAGCTGTCTAAATTGCTCTTGGACAACGGGTACAAAGTTAAGGATATATACGTTATGGATGGATCAAAAAGATCAACTAGAGCAAATGCCTTTTTTGCCGGTATGGGTAAAACCAAATCTATTGTTTTGTACGACACGATAATAGATTTACTAACTGAGGAGGAATTAGTGGCTGTATTCGCTCACGAATTAGGTCACGGAGTTCATAAAGATGTCAGTCGTAATTTAATATTCAATTCGGTGAATATCCTCGTTATTGTTTGTTTACTCTTTTTGTTTACTACGTATTATAACATCGGCGCGGACTTCGGTTTTCAATCGAACAATACTGCATTTTCCGGGATTGTCACTTTTATGACTGCCATTGCTATTTTTGGGATTCCGCAAAGCATGTTTCTTAATTTCGTGTCCAGAAAAGCTGAGTACAAGGCCGATGCATATTCCGCCAAACTCGGATATGGGAAAGAATTGATTTCAGGGTTGAAGAAGTTATCAGTCGACAGTTTCGCTCATCTTTCACCATCTAAATTCGATGTGATTACTAACTATTCACATCCACCTTTAGCGGAAAGAATTCAAAGTATTAATAAACATATTAAATAGAAAAAAGAAAACCGCTTTTACACAAAGCAAAAGCAGTTTGTAGATTGATGCAAATTAAGGATTAAGGCCAACTTGGTTTTAGTCCTTTTGAATTGCTTTGGTTTCACTCAATGTCTTGTAGCCCATAACTACCATCCACACGTAACAAACTGTTTTAGGAAGCATGAATATGCCAACCCAACTATACGTTGAAGCAAACAGTACTACTGGAGTGTAGAAGGCGAAGGAAAGAAGGATTGCAAACCACATGTATTTGAAGTTTTTGTCCTGAATTTGTCTAGCGGATTTAAAGAATAAAACAATTATTATTATTCACAAAACTAAGAAAGGAATATTTCTGTAGATTCCCCACGAGAGCGGTGAATCAATCGCTGTCCACATATTTTGAGGGAAACAGCAAAGAGCTATTCTGATAGCAGCGAGAGCGTAAATGACTACTGTCAAATTTTTAGTGGTTTTAGCTTTGTATCTCAATTTCCAAACGTAGTAAATCAATACGTAGAATATAGTCATTGTTATCGAAGTGATCAACGTTCCCCTTCCCAAACTCGCGGCTTTTACCGCTTCGGAAGAAACAACCCAATCTAGGCCGTACATAATTCTTGGAACAAGGTGAAAAGCATCACCTCCACCCAATACGATTCCGCTTATTCCAAACAACAACGGCACCATTCTTTTCTTAGACTTTATTATCATTATTATTCCTAATGTGATAACGCTTATTAAATAAGCTATTTGAAATATCGATTCAAATATTGTTCCCATAATAAATTATCTCCTATCTTTATTAATGTAGTATTTACTAAAAAGGTGTAAGCACACAGTGTACTTACACACACATATAGATTATTCTGCTGAGTCTTCGAATTGTGAATTGTAAAGGTCAGCGTAGAAACCATTCGCTGCGAGCAGTTCTTTATGCGCACCTTTTTCAACGATGTTACCATCTTTCATAACGAGGATTAAATCAGCGTTTTTAACGGTGGATAATCTGTGGGCGATAACGAAACTGGTTCGTCCTTCTGTAAGTTTATCCATAGCTTTTTGAATTAAGACTTCCGTGCGGGTATCGACGCTTGATGTAGCTTCATCTAAGATTAATAGAGGAGCGTTTTGTACCATTGCTCTCGCAATGGTGATCAATTGTTTTTGACCTGCAGAAAGAGCTGTTTTTTCATCTAATACAGTGTCGTATTGATGAGGAAGGGTCTTGATAAAGTGATGCAAACCAACTGCTTTTGAAGCGTTTATCATCTGTTCATCCGTAGCGTTCTTTTCAGAATATAGAATATTTTCTCTGATCGTTCCATTGAATATCCACGTATCTTGAAGAACCATTCCAAACTGATCGTGTACCAAGGCTCTTGTAACGTCTTTTGTGTTTAATCCATCGATTAGTATTTTACCATGATCGATTTCGTAGAATCTCATAAGCAAGTTAACCATCGTAGTTTTACCCGCGCCAGTGGGGCCAACGATGGCGACCTTTTGACCAGGTTTAGCGATAGCTGAGAAAGAGTGGATAATTGTTTTATTGGGATTGTACCCGAATTGAATATCCTTGAATTCAATCTCACCTCTAACCTTGTGAGGAGCGACCGAAATTTTGCCATCTTCATTCGACATTTCTGGCTGATCAAGAACTTCAAATACTCTTTCGTTAGCTGCCATGGCAGATTGAAGAGAAGTTGCGGCCTGCGCAAGTCGGGCCAAAGGATTGGTAAATAATCTGACGTAGATTATGAATGCGACAACCGTTTCAAAACCTATTATATCTTTTATTACTAACACGGAACCAACAACGCTAACAGCGACGTAACCGAAGTTACCAATAAAGTTCATTATAGGCTGCATGAGACCTGAGAAGAATTGTGATTTCCAAGCGCTGTCATACAACTTATTATTTGTACGATCGAACTTCACAGATTCATAAGGCAATGCATTATATGCTTTAACAGCATCGTGGCCGGTGAAGATTTCCTCGATTTGGCCATTGATTGTTCCCAAGTGTTTTTGCTGACGTCTAAATTGTTTTTGAGAAGTCATCATGATAATTATCATTAGAGCAAATCCGAGTAAAGACGCACCAATTGCTGTAAGCGCCATTATCCAGTTTGTATAAAACATCATGACAATACTTCCTATCAGCAAGGAAATACCTGATATGATTTGACCGATAGACTGGTTGAGAGACTGAGCCAAAGTGTCGATATCATTTGTGAACCTTGATAGTGTATTACCAACACCCTGTTCATCTATATATTTAAGAGGAACAGTATTTAACTTTGAAGCAAGGTCGCGTCGCAGGTGATGAGAAGTCTTTCTTGTATATGTAGCAAGCAAGAAGTTTTGAGCTGCGGAGAAGACGAAACTCAAAGAATAGATTACAACGAGTATAATACCTAATTGAGTAATAGTAGTAATGTCTAAAGTATAGGTCGGATCAGCGTAGGAAAACTCCAAGAAATTTTGTATGCTTTCGGTAATATCCGCTAAGTAGTCCGGGCCTAGAACTGTGAGAACAGCACTGATGATTCCTAGGATGAATGCAACGATAATTAACGGATAGAAAGGCTTGGAATATTTCCACAATTTTTGCAAGGAAGCTTTAAAGTTTTTAGGCTTTCTTATCACTTGCCCGCCACCGGGGCCGCCAGGGCGAGGTCCTCTGTGTCTGGGCTGTGCATTATTATTTGAGCTCATTTGTGATTTCCTCCTCTGTAAATTGTGATTCGGCAATTTCTAAGTACACTTCACAGGTTTTTAATAATTCTTGATGTGTACCCATGCCAACAATTTTTCCTTCGTCTAAAACGATAATTTGATCTGCGTTTTTAATAGTACCGATACGTTGGGCAACTATCAATTTTGTCGTATCTTTTAAATGAATGTTGAGATTATCTCTCAAAGTCTTATCAGTTCTGTAATCCAAAGCTGAGAAAGAATCATCAAATATAATTATTTCAGGATTGCGAGCAATGGCGCGGGCAATAGACAACCTTTGTTTTTGACCGCCTGATAGGTTGTTACCATTTTGTTCAACTACCGAATCGTATTTGCCTTCCTTAGAAAGGACGAATTCTTCTGAGCATGATAACTTAACTGCTCTTTCAATATCTTTCTTTGTGAAAACTTTATTGCCCACGGCACCGTAAGCGATGTTGGATTTAATTGTCCCTTCAAAGATTATTGGCTTTTGAGGGACGTAAGCAATCTTGTTGTGTAGAGCGTCGATGTCATAGTCCTTAATATCTTTACCATCGATAGTTATCTTTCCTTTGGTTGCATCGTAGAAACGAGGGACCAAGTTAATCAATGTGGATTTACCAGAACCGGTTGAACCGATAAAGGCAACCGTTTGCCCTTTTTTAATATTGAAATTAATGTCGCATATGACAGCTTCTTCAGCATCGGGATATTTGTAGGAAACAGAACTAAATTTTATAGTTCCTTTTTCTCTAGTTGGAGCTGCGAAGTCACCATTTTTAAGTGACGATTCTGTATTTAAAACGTCAAGAATACGATTGGCGGAAACTTGAGCGCGCGGCAAAATCATAAAGACCATTGTCAACATGATAAATGCGCTGATAACTTGCATAGCGTAACTTGAGAAGATGACCATGTTAGCGAATAGATCGACTTGGTTTAAGATGCCAACAGTATCTTTAATAAGGAAAGCACCAACCCAATAAATCGCTAATGTTAATGAGTTGAGAATTAATGACATGTAGGGGAACATAAAAGCGAATGTACGACCATTAGCAAGTTGAGTATGCATTAACTGATCGTTGACAGTCTTAAACTTGTTCTCTTGGTATTCCTCGGCGTTGTATGCTCTAACAACACGGATACCAGTTATGTTTTCTCTAGCGATAGAGTTAACTCCATCGATTTCTTTTTGTACTCTTTTAAAACGAGGGACTACTTGAAGCATAATAATTATTATGAATACGAGAATCAAAACGACAGCAATTAATGTGATCATTGACCATGTGAGACTTGTATTTAGAATTTTTATTATTGCCCAGGTAGCAAGAATAGGAGCTTTGATTATTACTTGAATACCCATGATGAAAGAAGTTTGAACTTGTGTGATGTCATTTGTAGAACGAGTGATTAATGAAGGTATGGAAAATTGATTGATTTCATCTTTTGAAAAGTTTCCTACCTTTTGGAAGATATTTTTGCGCAAAGTTCTAGATAGACCAGAGCCGATTTTAGCTCCGAAAAAACTAACTATAACAGTACAAACCAAACTTCCTATACAACACGCTAACATCCAACCACCTTGGACTAATATTTCGCTTGTAAGCGACCCAGGGGTTTTAATCAGTACGATTATTTCTTTCATGTAATCCGGCATAGTTAAGTCGAGCCAAACTCCAGTGACTACGAATATAAGTACTAGTGTAATGTACAGTATGTCAATAGTTCTAAGATAGCGTAATATTTTAATCATCAGCAGCGTTTTTCCTTTCTTCTATATTTTCTATATTTGTTAACATTTTTTTCAATAAAGTCGTGAGAGTGGCTTTCTCTTCGGCGCTGAAATTACTAAATGTGGTATCGTGTAAAGCTTTACCCTTTTTAATAATTGTTTTTACGAGCTGTTTTCCTTTATCAGTTATAATGATGCATTTACATCTCTTGTCTTTCGGATTTTCTACGAAATCGACCATATTTTTTTCTTTTAATCGAGATAAAATTCCGGTGATTGCTGGATGTGAAACTTGAAAATAGTTTTCAAGATCTTTCTGAATAGGAGCATCCTTCTGAAAATTTAAATAAAACAAAATATTAGCTTGAACTCCGGTTAATTCATACTTTTGAAAGTTGCCATCCATAATTCTTTTGAATCGGTGAGATATAGTTCTCAGCAAATATTCAGTTTCGTTATGCCTTTTGCACGGTCTGCCTCTATGGTCCATTGTTTGCCTCCTGTGATCTTACGTAACGTGTTCCCCACATACGTAACATGTTACACATTATATTGAGATGCACATGTTAAAGTCAATAGGTTTTTCAACTGAATTTTTAGCGAATTGTTAATAAAAATAACGCAGAATAAAAAAAGCGGTTTTATTTAATGTATTTGTAATAATTTAGAACAAAAAGCATAAAAAAAGTTACAATTCTTTGTAACTATTTTGCTTATTGATTAAAAGTATGGTGGAACTGACGAGGATCGAACTCGCTACCTCTTCGTTGCGAACGAAGCGCTCTCCCAGATGAGCTACAGTCCCATGCTTAGTTAAATTACCACAATCACTTGTATTTATCAAGATAAGGAGACAATAAAGCTCAGAATTTTTCTGAAAAGTATCACTGAAAAATTGTAGAGACATTTCATTGCAATTGGGGTAAAATGAAAGTGATGAGAAGGAGGAAATTTATGGCGAAGAATCGTAATAGTTTTAATTTGTGGGTTGTTTTAAGAGTGTTGGAATCTCTTTTACTCATTGTGACTGGCGTACTCTCTATTATTTATAGCAACGATGCCTCATTACAAAAAGTTATTTTTATTTTAGTAGGTGTATTTTTAATAATAGATGGTGGATTAAGGATTATGAAATATTTCATGAATCCTTTAACTCCTCAGAAGAAAGCGGTAGTGACATCGGTTTTTGAATTTACAGTTGGTGTTATGTTATGCATTAAAGCGGGAGTTTTAGTCGGTTTAGTAAATGAATTCTTGACTTTGTTTATGGGCATATTGCTCATTGTTGTTTCGGTGGTTTTCCTTCTTATGGGAACTGTAGAAGCTTCTAAGAAACGCAATAGAAATATGACTAGCGTAATAGTTAACTACGTCGTTGGTATTTTATTATTAGCTGGTGGATTATTCATTTTGATAGAAGGCGCTAATTTAGTCACTGCAACAATTATTGTCGCTGGTGTGCTATTTATTTTGGTGGGTATAGCCGAATTTGTATATACTTTCTACAAACCCAGGACAAAAATAGTTAAATAATATCTAGAAATAATAAATTTCAAAATAAAAGCTCTTGTTTTCAGCTAACAATATATAAACTAATTATCGGTTTATATTTCATTAGTTGAATAATATACAAGAGCTTTTTAATTTTATTTGTTTTCTTCTTTTTGTTGAAGAGCGTGTCTAATGAATTCTCTAAATAAAGGGTGAGGATTTAAAGGTCTGGATTTAAACTCAGGGTGGAATTGACACGCGACGAACCACGGGTGGTTTTTCAATTCAATGATTTCAGTAAGTCCTGTTTGGGGATTTGTTCCTGATACGACGAAATTCCCATCGTTGAAATCTGGAAGCAAAGCATTGCTCACTTCATAACGATGTCTATGACGTTCTGTTATATTTTTGGTTTGATAAGCTTCAAAAGCTTTTGTTCCTTCTTTTACGGTGCAATCATACGCTCCAAGTCTCATAGTTCCACCGAGGTGAATACCGGTGTATTGATCTGGTAAGTAATCGACAATTGGATAAGGCGTAGCAGGATCTAACTCAGTTGAGTTTGCTCCTTTTTTGTTAAGTGAATTCTCTGCGTATTCAATGATTGCTAACTGCAACCCTAAACATAGCCCTAAGTACGGAACATTATTTTCGCGAGCGTATCTTATCGCTCTCTTTTTTCCATTTGTACCGCGTTCTCCGAAACCACCAGGAACAATAATTCCGTCTGCTTTTTCCAATTTTTCGTTTAAATTACCACTCTTAAGTTCAGCTGCATCTATCCAATCGATATTGATTTTTGCTCCGAACGTATAACCTGCAAACTTTAGGGATTCTTTTACTGAAATATATGCATCATGCAATTCAACATACTTGCCTACGAGGGCGATATTAACTGTCCTATCAAGTGTTTCAATAGTTTTAATTAAATCCTTCCAGTCGTTCAAACTTGTTTCAGGAGCTCCTAAATGGAAGTGCTCTAGCACTATGTCATCAATATGTTGCTCGTGTAAATCTATTGCTACTTGATAGATAATTTTTCTATCTTGTGCAACCAAAATATTTTTCACTGGTACGTTTGTAAAAAGCGAAATCTTTTCTTTTGATTTTATATCAACCGGTAAGCATGAACGTAAAATTATAATGTCAGGTTGAATTCCCAAGGATGATAATTCCTTCACTGATCTTTGCGTGGGTTTTGTTTTTAATTCACCGGATGTTGCCAGGTAAGGTAATAAGGTGTTGTGCAAATACAATGTGTTTTCATAACCTATATCAGTTCTAACTTGTCTTATCGCTTCAATGAAGGGAAGGGATTCAATATCTCCAACCGTTCCACCAATTTCTGTTATTACGACGTCAGCATTGGAAACATTTGCAGCATCCTTTAGTCTTTGCTTTATTTCGTTAGTAACGTGGGGAATAACTTGAACTGTTGATCCAAGGTAATCTCCGCGGCGTTCTTTTTCAATGATTGTTTGATAAATTCTACCAGATGTTACGGATGACTCCTTGGTCAGTGACAAATTGGTAAAACGTTCGTAATGGCCTAAATCTAAATCTGTTTCTGCGCCATCGTCAGTAACAAAAACTTCTCCGTGTTGGTACGGTGACATTGTTCCCGGATCCACGTTTAAATAAGGATCAAATTTTTGCATAAAAACTTTTAATCCTCTTTTTCTTAACATGTTACCTAGACAAGATGCCGAAATGCCTTTTCCGAGTGAAGATACAACTCCACCTGTAACGAAAATATACTTAGTATCCATACAAAAACCTCCCTCAATTTTCATAAAATATTAATTTCTCTAGGGTGTGCCTCTATTAGTGTAACATTTAGAAATAACTATCACTATCAAAAGATGAAAAACTATAAATATTATTCCAAGATAGGAATTTTTAATGATTTAATAGGCACATGCGGCTATAACTCGATATATATTATCCATATGTATAAGGGATTATGGCGAAAATACGCAGTTTTCGATATATTTTTTCAATACTAGTTGACAATTATGCTCTCTACCAGTAAAATCATTAAAGATGGGCGGTTAGCTCAGTTGGGAGAGCATCTGCTTGACGTGCAGAAGGTCACAGGTTCGAGCCCTGTACCGCCCACCATTATCATCTTAATGGGACTAAACATCGTCCCTTTTTTAAACCGAAGACCTAAATGGAACAGTACCCAAGCCTGGCTGAAGGGACTGGTCTTGAAAACCAGCAGAGGGGCAACCCTGCAAGAGTTCGAATCTCTTCTGTTCCGCCATTTCTTTGTTTAAAATATATAGTTCTAAGT
>Ga0172378_10004992_pt1 | contig 12412 bp, 8 predicted proteins | sample GrowelOW332metaG_FD_119755 | JGI IMG/M metagenome (GOLD analysis project Ga0172378, IMG submission 119755) | Groundwater microbial communities from an aquifer near a municipal landfill in Southern Ontario, Canada - Pumphouse #3_1 metaG | ecosystem: Environmental > Aquatic > Deep subsurface >...
AGATTTTCCGCTCAATTCCGTGATGATCCGGGTCGCTTCGCGAATCCGTCCTTCGACTTCAAAATCGCAGACCGGCCAATTATTTGGAAGTGGAAACAGGGGGTCTCCCAACGTTTCATGGTACAATCCATGGCAGCCAATTTCATGCCCTGCAGCCTGAACCATTTTCAGGATGGATGGATTACTTGCCGCAGCATGACCAGTCCAGAAGTATGTCGCGACCGCAGCATACTCTGCCATGACTTCCAGCAATTTCGGAGTGCCGAGTTGGACTCCGTCATAATGATCCGTATAACTACCGATATCCGTTTCCATATCAATGCCGAGAACGACATCAAAACGCGAGTCCTGATTCATTATATTCCTCCTGCTCAAAATTGCAGATTTGTATGCAGTGCATCCATTTTCACACTGAAGGGAACAGCGCCTTTTTCGGTAATCCGATAGCCGGTTTCAATCCGGGCTCCATAAAATTGCGGATGTCCGAAGAAACTGATGTCTACGCAGACTGCCATGCCGGGGCGTAAAATGTCATCGCTGTTCGGACCGAAGAAAGGAGCTTCGGCTTCCAGCAGACCGATCGTATGCACAAACGGGCAAACAAGATACTTGGCAAAACCATGTTTGTCAAAATAAGCACGCGCCGGAGCATCAATTTCACGACCGGATTTTCCGGGGATCAGCATCTTTTTGGTCAGCACAAAGGCTTCCCGCAGATATTTCAGGCATTCTTTTTGAGCTGTGCTGTATTCGCCATTGACCGGTAATTGGTCGCCCATAACACCGGCGTAGCCATTGACTTTCGGAGCCAGCCCGATCATGACCGTTTCCCCAGCAACAAGTTTCTTGCTGCTGGCCGTCGGAACAACCGCATTGGCACGCGAACCGCTGCCGACAATTGCCGAAAAACCAAACCCACTCGCTCCCCGGCTGCGCGCAGCGTATTCCCCTGCTGCAGCGACTTCAATCTCACTGACCCCAGGAGCAATCACCGCCTTCATTGCATCATAGCAGGAATCCGCCAGCTTGAAACCCGCAGCAATCTGATCCAGCTCCCAAGCGGATTTCTGATAACGCAAACGCAGAAAATCATCCGTTATATCAATCACTTCAACGCCCGCAAAACCATCGACAATCCCTTTGTAACAACCCTGCGGCATGCGTGCCGCACCTACCAGACCAATCCGTTTGATCGTCCCAAGATTCGCCTGTAATTCCGCAAATAAGGCCGGAAAATCAAGAATCGTTGCAGCAGGATATTCTTCATCAGGCACCATGAAAACCGGAAAATTCCGCGTTTCCTTGATCGCACTGTCCTGCTTCGCAAAAGGCTCACTCTCCGGACCGCCTAACAATAAAGGCGAACCAATCCGGGGAACCAAGACTGCACCAGACTCAAACTGAGGACACCACCCCGTCAAATACCACCCATTCCCGATGTTGAACTCATCATAATACACTAACGCTAAATCCAACGAAGCACTAGACAAAATCGACCGCACCGCTTCTAAACGTACTTTGCACTCAGATTCCGGAAGATAACCCATTGTTACAACTCCTTGACAACACTGCCTTGAACTCAAAGGAAATATTAGTCCGGGTGTTACATTTAACACCACTACTTAATATAAAGATAATCATTTTTTCACAGAATGCAACATGTGGATTAAAAAAAGATTTTGTGTATGTTGCTTGATTTTTATTTCCAGCTAAAAACGATCGTATTTCAATACATAATCGATGACAATCTATCAGTCCTTTTTTCAAGACCCAGATTTTCCTTTTTTTGCAAAACTCTGCAGGGAAATCGCAGTCATTATTCTTGTCTACACAAAGACATATTTGACAAGCTTATCATAGGAAGATTCACATCATTGGATTGCAATTGGCTACTTCGATCAATAGAATGCTTGGGCAAGAACGCCCCAGGCTTTTCTGTACTGCAGCGGGGTTGGACCTTCTACAGCCTTCATCATGAGTATATTGTACCCGGTTTTCAAGTGAACAGGAAGGATTTCTGGAGCAATGTATTCTGCATCAGACATAGGTTCGATCCGACAGATCATCTTATCATCAAAGAAACTTTCGGCACCATCACTGGCACTAATGGCAAAATATGCATCCCGTTCTTGATCCGAGTAAAATCGGAACAAAACATAAGCCAGTGCATGTTCTTTATTGGCAAAAAATTTCAGCAGATCACAATAGCCCGAACGCTCCGGTACGATTTCTTTGGAAAACTTAAGGACTTCTTTCGCCTTCAGAAATTCCGGCAGAAAATGCTGTTCATCCTGCGCCTTACGGAAATCATAGGGGTATGATGGGCTGACCAGCACTTGATGACAGTTCAGTGCATGTCGTTCGGCTGTATCTGGAAATGCTGTAATACGCAGAAGCGTGGAGCCGTATGGAACCAGTTCCATCGTTTTCTTTGTCCCTGCAATATGGTGAAAAATTGGGATTTTCGGTGTATATCGACCCAGTTCTAATTCATCAAATGACGTGATAGGCAAGGCTTCGATCAGCAGTTTGATCGGGGGATCATCTAGAACAAATGAGTCTGTTTTTTTGCGGATAACCTGTACCTGTGCATCGTCGGCAATACCATAATTCCATTTTCCTTCCGGCATGACAATACAAGGCGCAAAACGGGACGGGTTTTCCCGGGTGATCGAATATGGAACCGGCAAAGAAAAGACCAGAGCCCCAAATTCATACCAGCTCCAATATTTATCTTTTTTGCGAATTGGAGTCATCGGCAGGATTAACTCCAGAGTATCGCCATTCTGCCATTCCCGTTTAATGGTACAGAAACCTTTGTTTGATTTCGGCAGAGGGATTGTTTTTCCATTGATCGACAGGTGCGCTTGTTTGCAGCATTCCGGAATACGGAAGGTAAAGGGCATCTGAACACTCTTTCTCATTGAAAAACGGAAGGTGATTGTTTCATCAAAAGGATAAGATGTTTCTTCCTGAATGGAATAGTCGATCCCGTTATAATTTTCTTGATGAACGGAAGGTCCGTAAAGTGTTGCAACAGGCGCGTTCTGAGAATCATTCATCCACATACGGAGGATGAAGTTCGGCAGTATCCGGTGGACATTTCCTGTACAGCACTGTGCACTGTGATCCGCCCGGAATTGACGGAATGTTGCGCAGCCTCGGTAGAAAAACGAATGATTGGAGCCCGGTCCAGCAATAACCTGATTCGGTGCGGAAAGATATTGCAAAGCTGTAAAGTCTTTCAGAAGCGAACCTGGAAATGCATTATAGAAGATTTTTTCCATGCGGTCAGCATACTTGCCGTTTCCCGTTGCCATGAGAAAATATCCCAGAGCCCAGGCAAAATCGTTGACGACACAAGTTTCATATCCCTGCAGTGGATCTCGTCCAGCAAAATCCTCATTACAGGATGGCAGCCCGGGAATCTGTTCATGCGTGGCAAGGACACGTGCCAAGCCTGCTTCAGCACCCTCCAGAAATTCGGTTTTGCCAGTATGGAGATAGAGCAGTACCGGCAATTTGATTGATTCGCTGAAGGAGACTCCATGGATCACATAGTTGTGTCTCGAGGTAATCTTAGACCAGAAGAGTTCGAATTCATCCTCTGTATGCAGCGAGTAGTATTCATCATGCTTTTTGTACGCATTTTGCGCTTTTTGGAGAAGTTCAGGGTTGTCGCTCCATGTATAAGCTTTGAGCAGACCTTCCAGATTGTTGATATGACGGAATCCGATGGCCAGTTGTTCTGTGGAGAGACTGGCATAATGACGCACAAAAGCTTCTTTGACTTTACGGTCTTTAGTCCATTCACAATACACCACTACCGCCCGGGCAAAAACCGCCATGGGCCACTCCGAGTTTGAACCTTTGTAACAGTGTCCTAAAAGTCCATCATCGGAAGGATGCGCCAGCACATATTTCAGATTTTTTTCAAAAAGAGAGAGTTTTTCCCTATCATTATTAAGAATTCCCAGGCGCAACAATCCATCCAGCAGATAGGCGCTTTGTTCATAGGGCCACCATGCTTCCTGCGAAGGAGTTTCTGCCGCATCATCATTGTAAACGATGGATGCTGGGATGGTTCTGCCGACTCCACCATCCCACATGGCAGTATCAAACGGGAAACCCTGTTCTTTGTAATGGGAACTCAAAGCATCGTTTTGCCGTTCCAGAAATGTTTGCAGATGTCCTGTTGCTTTGACAGAGGCAGGATCGACCTCATGAAATTTACCGTAATACATGAGACCAATCAATCTTGCTTCACAAACGGAATAATAACATCTGGATAATCCGTGAGAATGCCATCGATCCCGCATTCAATAAAATGTTTAGCATCGCGAATGTAGTTTGCATAATAGACATTTGAAAAGATGCCGAGTTTGTGACTTTCTTGGCAATATTCAGGTGTGATATCATACCAGCGTGGCTGAGCAAAACGAGTCCCGAAATCGTGAAAATCATGCAGCATGGCAATTGTTGTACGACTGGTATCTGTCGGACGATTCAAAACACAGAGTTCAATATTCGGGTCAATGGCACGGATTTTTTCTGCTTCCTTGAAATTAAGCATAGTAAAATAACCGCGTTCATAGAGATCAAACTCCTTGAACATGCCACAAATCGTCTGGAGACCAAGCAGATCTTGTTCGTAGATCTGAATATTTAGAAAAATCTGCGAAGCAAAGCGTGCAAATACTGTCTCCAAGCGGGCGATCGGGCAAAGTTTTTCCAGGGGGTGATCCAGGGTGCGTCCAGAACAATCCACAAAATATTCATAATGGCTGAAGTTCATCTTTTCGAGTTCAGCCAAAGTAAACTCTTTGATAGTCCCTGTTACAAGTGCAGTACGTTCTGGGCTTGTATCATGAATGAGTACAGGAACGCCATCTTTGCATGTACGCACATCAAATTCGACGAAATCACATCCTGCATCTACCGATGCCTGTATGCCTTGTATGGAATTTTCCGGATGGTGTCCAATATAGGTTCCATGTGCCGTGATAACTGGCCGGGATGTTTTTGTGTATAATTCATAAAAAGAAGAATATTGATTTTTATCCATTTTATCTACTTGTTTTTTTTGCTTTCTAAAGCAGGAACAGAAGAAACAGTTAGACAGAAAGTCTATTTCCCCTTTGTTTAGCAAAAATGGACTTTCTGTATCAAGACTATTTTGAAAGGAGAGAGTGTTTTTATTCTTTCAGCAGATCGCAATCGACATGCTTTCCGGTAAAGAGATAACGTCCTCCACCCAGATTCTTGGTCTTTCCATATTGAGAGACGAGTTGATCTTTGCCCGGGACATACAATTCCGCTTTACTTTCCTTTGGCCCCCCGCAGGAGATCGCTACAATCGTTTCCCCATTTTCAAGTGAAAATGCACAGGCTTCCGCTTTTTTCCCTGCCAATTGTGTGATTTGGACTTGCGGTGTTTTGGCATCGCTCAGCAGATATTGTTCAATGGAACGGAGCATCTGGACTGCTTTCACGATTTGAAGCCACTGTTTTTTCCCGGAACCGGGAACTTTCTCCTCTGCATAATATATGACAGGATGGTAAGCATAAAACAAAAATGCTTTAACCCCATGGATTGCGCTGGTCAGGATCATGGAACACATCTCCTGTTCCGTGGGGTGACGCATGACTAATGAACTTTTTGTGTCCATAGAATCGAACGCTCCCCAAGAAAAGATCTGGATGGTATTCCACACGGGAAGCTTGGTCTTCATGCCGGCATCCACATAGCCAGCCATATTGCCGTCATCCTGTTCTTCTTCCAACTTCATGGACGAACTGGCGATAGGATAAGCATCAATCGCAAGAATATCCCCTGTACTTGCGAATTCCTTGAAGTTATCCATCATATTGGTCAGTGTGATGGCTGGATGATTTGGGTCAATTGACGCAATCCGCTCACGCAGATCACGAATCAACCCGATATCTGCAAGCGGATTCTCATCGCTGATATACCAGCCGAGCATCGCCGGATGATCCTTTACGGTTTTCACCATCTTCAGGGTTACATTATGAATCCCCTCCGCAAAATCGAATTTTTTGATTGCATTCGGTTTATTGCCTAACTGATATTTGATACTGTAAATGAACTTGAGATCATTTTTCTGCAACAAGTCAAGAAGAGCAAGCAATTGAGCCGAATCGCTCAGATTCTTGTCTTTCGGCTTAGTGATCCATCTCGGCACGGAGAGGATCCCGTTAAATCCGGCTTCTCGTATACGTGCCAAAGCATCCACCGTATTTTCTTCTTTAATATGACCGAAAAAGCAAATGACAGGAAGAGTCTTTTTTTCATTCAAAAAGACTGTTTGCGAAGAATTTATAGAAATAATATTCTTTTTTTCCTTATGCCGGAAAAAACGGCCTTCCGTATGGGCAAGAATCAAACGTTTTTGATCGTCTTTCAGGATAGCCTTGTACTTATATTCTCCAAACGGAAGATTCCCAAGAGTAAATTCTCCTCTGTCATTCTTAACGACCGCTGTCTGTTTTGTTCCATTGATTTCAAGTGAAATACTTAATCCCTTTCCTTCCATATAGTCCATGCTTTCGGCATGGAATGTGATTTCGCCTGATTCATTCAATGCTAGTGACTGTGGTGCGAGCGGATACAATCTTCCGGGACGTCCTCCAACTGGTTCAATAACAAAATTGTCATACCAGATTTTTCCTAACCTGCCCGTTCGAAGTAAAATAGAAGCCCGTGCAGAATCAGCTTCATCCGGAATTGTGAAGGTACGTTCCAAACGATCCCAGTCGCGAACAAGTTTTTTGTCTGAGCTCATATGGAAAGTCCCGCTCAGCCGCTCGCCATTTTTAAAATACCGGACACAAAAGAATTCATTACCGCCTTTGTTAATAAATTCAGTCTTATAGTCGATCCGGATCTTGTATACAACCCCGTGCTGCAGCTCTACCGGTTTGGAAATAGCAGGATATTCTTTCGGATCTTTACGTTCATAAAAAAGACAACCGTTGCCGTTGAGACCTTCGTGCGGCTTGACGACCATGCCTTTCCCTGTCAGTGTCCAACCCTGGAGTGGGCCCTCAAAGTTTTCTTCCAGCACAAGACCGTCGAATCCTTCTTTTGTCATATCTTTATAAGTCGATTCATCGGCTGCTCCTGCAACGATGCTGAAAAATAGAAGACACGACATTCCTCTGAAAAATATTTTTTTGAGGTTTACCATGATTTTCTTTCCTGTTCATTTTAGGTGTTCAAATAGTTCTGTTTGAATTTGTAGCAGGTCAATATGCGGAAATCTGTGGGGAAAGCCGTTTCTCATCAAACCATGTATAGGCCCCATAAGTTCGATCCGAGTATTTGCTACTAATGGGGTTGAAAGCTTTCTGTGATCCTACAAGATTAAAATATTCTTGAGCAGTTACAGTCTGTACGTGACCATCATAACAGGCAATATTTCCTTTGTCTTTATGCCGAGTCTTGAAAAGATGATCATAGAAGGAAAAGATGCTGATCACAGCATTCTGTATTCTTTTTCCGTTAAAATATTTAGTAGTAGCGCTTTCTCCGAGCAGGATCATCCTTGAAGTATTTTTTAATTGCGAAAAATGGGTGTAAATAAATTTCCCACTCGTCCCACCTGCAATGCTTTTAATTGCATCATATCCATGGAATACCGTTCCGTACCCCTCAAAACGTGCATATTCGTCTCCATTGGAATCTTTTTCCGGCCATCTCGGAGCCGCAGGACATGAAATTACTTTTTCCGAAACATATTTTTGATTTATCAGTATGTGCCCCCACCGACTCCCAACTCTTCCATTCAGTGGTTCACTGTCATCATTCAAAAAAACAAAATCGTCAAAATCATTGGCGTAAAGTAACAAAGCAAGTACGCTTTCTTTTTCTCCGGAAACACATTGGATGGTGTTTGCTTTTTCCCTAGCATTGCTTAAGGCGGGAAGCAACATACTCGCCAAAATCGCGATGATCGCAATCACCACGAGTAGTTCAATTAATGTAAAATTCCTTTGAAATTCAGTTGTAAAAACGCTTTCCCCATGGTTTTGACAACGCATGTTGATTTTACTCAATTTTGCATTCATACTCCGTTTCCTTCCTTTTAGACTTTATTTAATTAGAAGTGTTAATACTATCCAGAAACTTAATTTTTCTGCCTGTTTTCCTGTTGAAATCAATGTTGATTTTCATGTTTTCTTGCAACCCTTTGGTATATGACATAATACCTATTTTATGGACTCCGATAGGCACTTTTCAAAAGCTTTGGTTCCTATTCATAAAAAACTTCGCGATCCTGAAGTTCAGTTAGGCAGGAAGACATTTTTTACTCCTCTTTCTTCAAGGTTCGTTTTGTTTATGTCCCAAGCTTCAAAACTACTATAGAATAAAAAATATTAAAATCAAGCGTTTCCATGTTTGCATTTTGTGACATTTGATGTCAGATTAACAAAAAAGGAATTGTCAGCCATGATCGATATCGAAAAAGTCAGAAAATGGTCGGTGCATTTTGCTAGGACACAGGGAGTGACAGCTCTGCCTTATCCCAATATGGTTGTGGAGGAAGTTGAGGGTGTAGGATACCGGATCCCACAGTGTCAAGCGGAGAATATTCCGCCCGAGATCGGTGGACAGATCACCCTGACGCTCGCAGGCGAAGGCAGATTACAAGTTCAGGGGAAAGAGTATAAACTCATTCCGGGAACTGCTTTTCTTTATCGGGACTGTGACCCTGCGGTTGCGTATTATTCTCCCCCCAAAATGTCTGAACCTTGGTGTTTTGTATGGATTAATTTCATGAGCGCATCGGCAGAAAAGCTGATCGCTGAGATCAACCGCAATTACGGCTATTTTTTTGATCTGCGGCAGGATGATGCTTTGAAAATAAAACTGTTGGAATTCAGAAAATTTTCTGGAGCCACCCTGTTTCAAACGCCGTTGGAAGGTGCCAAACTGATGTTTGATCTGCTGAATCTACTTTGTCGAAACACAGAGCAAAATCTCATGATGCAGAACCAAAATCGTCTAGTTCGTGAAGTTCAGAATGAGATCAATAAATCTTACGATGAACGGATATCTTCCAGCTTACTGGCGAAAAAACTGGGAGTTTCCAGAGAACGTCTTTCCAAGCTCTTCCATGAGAAAACAGGTCAGACTTTTGTGGACTACAGAAGAGAACAACGGTTAAACAAAGCCTTAAATTTGCTGCTCAAAAGTAATCTCTCCTGCAAAGAGATCGCACGTCACTGTAACTTTGGCTCTTATTCCAGCTTCTTTCGTGCGTTTGTAAAAGAGTTTCATCAGACCCCAGAAATCTTTAGACAAAAATTAGTTAGCAGGCAGTAATATTATCTGATTCCTTCTTGCTGCCTTACCATCCGGGGCAGTAGCGAATTTTGTTTCCAGCGCCTATAGTATATTTTTCAACACACGGTACATGGATTTCAGGATGGAGGCAGGGATGAGGTGTGTAGCGGTCAAGACCGGCAAACCCTACGAGGTTCGAATTGAACAGGGGCTCCTGCGCAAGACTGGCGACTTTCTGCGCAGCCATGGCTTGAGCGGCAGAATTGCTTTAATCAGTGATGATCGGGTATTTCCACTACATGGTGCTGCGCTAATAGAAGTGCTAAGTCAGGTGGGTTTTCAGGTACTGACCTATACGTTTCCCAATGGCGAACAAGCCAAAACCATGGGTACGGTGAACAGTATTCTGGAGTTTCTGGCCGAAAATTCGTTAACTCGCTCGGACTGTATTGTCGCTTTAGGCGGCGGCGTTGTTGGTGATATTGCTGGCTTTTGCGCTGCGATCTACTTGCGCGGCATACGTTATGTGCAGCTGCCGACCACTCTGCTGGCCGCCATCGATTCTTCGGTCGGGGGTAAAACTGGGGTGGATCTGAGCAGCGGAAAGAATTTGGCAGGCGCCTTCTGGCAGCCTGAAATGGTGCTTTGCGATCCCGGAGTTTTTGCCACACTGCCGGAAGAGGTCTTCAATGAAGGGGTTGCCGAAGCAGTCAAATATGGGGTCATTGCCGATCCGGCGCTTTTTACTCTGCTCTCCGAAGGGCATCTGCGTCAGCAGCTGGAGGCTGTGATTGAACGCTGTGTCGGCATCAAGAGTCAGCTGGTCAGCGAAGATGAGTTTGATTGCGGCAAAAGGCAATTGCTGAATTTCGGACATACCATCGGACATGCAGTGGAAAAATGCAGCCATTTTCAGGTCCGCCATGGGCAGGCCGTCGCCATCGGAATGGTGATGATGGCCGAACTGGCTTGGCTGCAGGGTTGGTCAGAGAAAAACTGCACAGCGGCGATCCGGGAAACCCTGTTGCGTTATCAACTCCCGGTGGAATCTCCGTTTGAGTTCAGCAACTTGGTCTCTACGATGCGGTCGGATAAAAAGCGCAAAGGCGGCGAAATTACTCTGGTGATTCCGGAACGCATCGGGGTCGCTGTCCTGAAACGGATCCCGGTGGAAGATTTAGCGAAGTTGACAGAAAAAAAGCCTGGCCTTCTGGCCTGATAGAAGAATTGACACAATGGATATTAAGCTCGAACCCGCATTATTGACTGGCAGTGTGCTTGCCCCGCCATCCAAATCGGCGGCGCATCGCTTATTGATTGCCGCGGCATTGGCTGACAAGCCGACGGAATTAATCCTGCCGGTGGAATCCGAAGATACTCGAGCCACCAGGGAATGCCTGCAAGCACTGGGAGCGATTTTCAGCCGAAAAGAAAATATCCTGCAAATTATTCCGTTGGCTGGCGGAGATTCTCTGGCTGATCTGGATTGCGGCGAAAGTGGTTCGACATTGCGCTTCCTGTTGCCTCTCGCCGCGACTCTGGAGCGTCCGGTGTTGTTTCGGGGGCGTGGACGGCTGCCGGAACGCCCGCTCTCCCCATTCCGCGAAGAACTGCAAACGCACGGATGCCAGTTTTCCGCAGAAAAACTTCCCTTTACCTTATCTGGCTCGCTGCAGCCCGGAAATTTCAGCCTACCCGGCAATATCAGTTCACAGTTTATTTCCGGCCTATTGTTTGCTCTGCCCCGCTTGCCGGGTGACAGCACAATCACCTTGACGACAGCCCTGGAGTCCTCGGGATATGTCGACTTGACCCTGGAAATCCTGCAGCAATTCAGGATTGCCATTGCGCAGGAAGGCCAGCAATTCCGTATTCCCGGCGGACAGAAGTATCGCTCCCCCGGAAAAATATCGGTTGAGGGCGATTGGTCTAATGCGGCTTTTTTTCTGGCGGCGGGTGCTTTGTCAGCGTCCGTCGATTGCCGGGGCTTGAAAGCGGATTCCCGCCAGGGAGACCGCCGGATGCTGCAGGAATTACGGCGCTTCGGAGCAGTGCTGGAACAGCAGGGTGATACAGTACTGGTCATGCCAGGCCACTTGACCGCCTGTGATATCGATATGGGAGAAATTCCAGATCTGCTTCCGATCCTGGCGCTTGTTGCCAGCCTTGCAAAAGGCAGTAGTGTTTTGTACAATGCTGCCCGGCTCAGGTTGAAGGAAAGTGACCGCCTGACCGCAGTTAAAAACATGCTGTTGGCCCTCGGAGGAAAAGCCGACGAAACCTCTGATTCTCTGATTGTTCACGGGCAAGAACAGCTACAGGGAGGAACGGTCGATAGTTTCAATGACCACCGCATCGTCATGGCTGCAGCCATTGCAGCTTGCCGTTGCCGGAAGCCAGTTTGTATCCGGAATGCCCAGGCTGTGCAAAAATCTTACCCGGACTTCTTTTCCGTGTATTCTATTTTGGGAGGAAAGAACAGCGATGGCATCTGAATTCGGCAAAATACTCAAAGTCAGCATCTTCGGGCAGTCTCATGGGGACAGCATTGGGGTCGTGATGGATGGGCTTCCTCCCGGCGAAACGCTGGATATAGAAGCGATCCATGCTTTCATGAACCGTCGTGCCCCCGGGAAAAGCCATTTATCGACCGCGCGACGTGAAGAAGACAAGCCGGAATTTGTTTCCGGCCTGCTCGGGAAGGTCACCTGTGGCGCGCCGCTTTGTGCTTTGATCAAAAACCAGGATATGCATTCGGGAGATTATGCGAAGTTGCTGGATACTCCCCGCCCCGGTCATGCGGACTATCCCGCATCCATCCGTTATAAAGGAGCACAGGACCCCCGAGGCGGCGGACATTTTTCCGGACGGCTGACCGCTCCGCTCTGTGTGGCAGGAGCAATCTGTTTGCAGCTGCTGGCAAAGCGCGGAATTTATATTGGCGCCCATATTGCAGCCGTCGCAGAAGTCGATGACTCGCCATTTGCTGAACAAAATCTGAACGCGGAATTTTTGCAGCAGATCACCGCGAAAGCCTTTCCGGTCATTGATGATGCAGCCGGGGTAAAGATGCAGCAGGCGATTCTGGCTGCCGCAGCAGATGAA
>Ga0172378_10004993_pt1 | contig 12411 bp, 14 predicted proteins | sample GrowelOW332metaG_FD_119755 | JGI IMG/M metagenome (GOLD analysis project Ga0172378, IMG submission 119755) | Groundwater microbial communities from an aquifer near a municipal landfill in Southern Ontario, Canada - Pumphouse #3_1 metaG | ecosystem: Environmental > Aquatic > Deep subsurface >...
GAGCGAAGTTTATTGGTGTTATTATTTTGATTGCGGCCATCACTCAAGGCTCACAAGATTCTTCTTCATTAGCCGGACTTAATGGTACTTGGTGGATTGTTTTGCCTGTTGGATTATTAATGACCATAGGTACTTCTTGCGGCGGTTATTCAATTATTAAGACTATGGGCGAAGGAATGGTAAAACTACAAAAGCATCAAGGCTTTGCTACGGATATTGCTTCAACGATTGGACTTCTTATGGCGACAGTTTTAGGGTGGCCCGTTTCAACAGGATCGGTTAAGACTACCGCTATTCTTGGTGCTGGAGCTGCTCGAGGTTTTAAGAAAGTTAAGTGGGGGAAGGCTCTCACCATGGTTGGTAGCTGGCTTGCAATCTTTCCAGCTTGTGCACTAATTGGTTTTATTTTCACGGCGATCTTCGCCGCTATCTTCTAGGAGGAAGAGACAATGGGTTTATTTACTAAGAAGAAAAAGAGCAACTATTATTACGAATCCTTTTCTCGTCTTTGTCATTATGCTGTTCTCTGTGGAGAGACGATTCTTTCCTTCTTTGAATCCTTCAATTCGGAGGGCATTGCCGCCTGCAAGAAATCCGTTCATGAACTTGAACATCAAGGTGATTGCGCTAAGCATGAGGTGACCGCTAAATTAACTTTAGAGTTCATGACGCCGATTGATCGAGAAGATATTCTTTCTTTATTAAGAATGATTGATAACGTCACGGATGCCGTCGAAGAGATTTCCTTAAAACTATATATCTATGACTATAAGGAATTGCCTAAAGACTCTATTCCGTTCATGAAATTGATTGTTGATTGTATTAAGAAAACTGAAGAGTGTTTAGTGCACTTTAATGAGTTTGAAGATTCTAAAGTCATCCTTCCTTATATTAAGCAAGTCATAGAATTAGAAGAAAAAAGTGATGATATCTATGAAGCTGATATGAGAGAACTTTATGTGAATGAAAAGGATCCGCTTAAGATAAGAAAGGCTGAAACTATCTATACTTTATTAGAAGAAACTGCTGATTCTTGTCGTGAAGTTTGTAAGTTTGTTGAAACGATAATGTTTAAGAATCTCTAGTTAACTATATAATATTGGTACGTTGGTTAGTCATGGAAGAAAGTAATAATTCAAAACGTTTTTCAAAGTGGATTGCTGTTCAAGCCTATAAGCATGATGGTCTTTTGCATCGTCAATGGTCTCCGGCTTATTTAGTAAAGGAAACTGATGAGTATTGGGCCGTGGCCTCGAAAGCTTCTTTCGTTACGGAAAGTGATGGAAGAGAGTGGATGACCAAGGAACACGCAATCTTTTTCCTCTACAAACATCGGTGGATGAATGTTATTGCAATGATGAAAGAGAACGGAATTACTTACTATGTCAATGTAGCTTCTCCTACCATTCTTGATAATGGTTTCTTACGTTACATTGATTACGATCTCGACGTTAAACTTTTTCCTGATGGAGGGAAAAAGGTTCTTGATGAAGAAGAATTTCAAAGACATGTTCAAACTTATGGCTATTCAAAAACTTTAATTGAAGCGATCACTTTTTCTCAACAGGAAATAATCAAAGATATGGATGAGAGAAAATCTCCTTTCGTGGATAGCCTTGTTATGAAACTATTTGGAGAATTTATTAGCCAAAATAAACCAGTGCCGCCTAAGACAGTTGCGAAATAATTCTTGAGATAACTTCTTCACATTCTTCAAATCCCGGTTCCATTCTTTTTTGGTGGGATGAGGAATAAACACAATCTCCGACGGCGAAAAGATGAGGGCTAATTTCAAAATGGTTTCCGGCTTCTAGCCCAAAACCTTTTTCTGTTAAGGGATAGCCAAAAGTCGAGGGAGTAGGAACTTGTCCATAATTGACGAGGATATAGTCACAAGGCAATTCTTTGTTTTCACTAGTTTGGACGTTAGAAATAACGATGCTTGTGGCTTTTCCGTTCAAACAAGTTAAGTCGAAAGGGATATATGGTAAACAAAGCGCGACTCTTTTTCCTTCGATTGTAGCTGGGTTTCCTCTAAACTCCATTCTTCGATGAACAAGGGTAACGTTAGAGATTTCAGAGAGTTCCTTAGCCCAGTCTAGAGCGGAGTCTCCGCCTCCGAAAATAACGACATTCTTGCCCTTAAGAGACTCGTAGTCTTTTAAGTAGTAAAGAATATTAGAACACCTGTCTTCTCCAATTAGTCCCATTTTCCTGGGGGAGTGAAAGCCTAAGCCTGTCGCTAAAATTATAGTTTTAGATAAGAATTTGGTTCCTTCAGTGGTAATAATAAACTTCCCTTTGCTTGGTTTTATTTCCTTAACCCTCATGCCTTGAAGCAGGCATGTTTTGTCACATTTAGAAATAAGACTATTTACTAAGTCTTTGGATTTCATGATTCCTAGTTTAGGGACATCGACAACTTCCTTTTCCGGATAAAGAGAAAGACATTGACCACCTAATTGATTAGCTTCTAAAAGAAGATGAGCAATATTGTGTTTATTTAGTAAAGAGGCGGCATATAATCCAACCGGGCCACCCCCAATGACGATACAATCGTATAGCTTCATGAAGAAATCCTATCACGCAGTGATATAATTTGCGAAGCGGAAGCGAATAGTATGGAAAAGTTTATTATCACAAAATCAAAAGACGAGACCGTTGCCTTAGGAGAAGCGTTAGCTTCAACCCTTGCTGGTGGCGACGTTATTTTGTTAAAAGGTGACCTCGGAGCAGGAAAAACTACCTTCGTTAGCGGGGTAGGAAAGGCCTTAGGAGCTGAGAGCAATGTTATTTCCCCAACCTTTAATATTATGAAGTGTTACTTTAAAGGAAGGATTCCTCTTTATCATATCGATGCTTATCGTCTAGAAAATCAAAACATCGAACTTGGTCTCGATGAATTCATTGAAGGTGACGGAGCCTGTTTCATTGAATGGCCTGATTTTATCGCTCCTCTTCTACCAGCGGAACGTTTGACTCTTTCTATCCACAATTTAGGTGGAGATAATCGTCAATTATCATTCTCTGCTGAAGGCGAACATTACGAAAAAGAAATCATGAAGATGGAGGAAATTTATGGAACTAGAAAGTAAAGAAATTGGTCTTCTTATTGACTGTTCAGATAAATTGATGTCAATTGGGGTAGTAGTTGATTCGGTTCTCAAAAACAAAAGACAAGTTGAAGCCTGGCAAAGACAAAGTGAGTTATTAATACCCGCTATTGATGAAGTATTCTTTGAACTTGGGTTAAAGACTAAGAGTATTTCTTATGTTGTTGTCTCTAAAGGACCGGGATCTTATACCGGAGTTAGGATTGCTCTTAGCGTGGCTAAAACAATCTGTTTCGCTCTCAAGGCCCCTCTTTATTTAGTGTCTTCTTTATGGGCTCTAAGAAACGGAAATAAGAAATCTCTTTGCTTAATGAATGCTAGAAGCAAACGTAGTTATGTTGGTGTTTATGAAGGAAACGAGTGTTTACTTCAAGATTGTGTTATGACAAATGATGAGGTTCTTTCTTATGTAAAAGAACATCAAGAACTTAGCGTTTGCGGAGATGTTGCATATTTAGGAGTAGAAGGAATAAGTCCTGATATTCCCCTTAACTTAGTGGACGGAAAGGATTCTTCCTTCTTAGTTGCTGACACGTTGGCGGCTAAACCTGTTTATCTTAAAGACAATTATGAGATCCCCCATCTATAAGGCAACAGAGGCGGATGCCGCTTCGATTGCGGAACTTGAAGAACAAAGTTTTCACACCCCCTGGCCGTTTAAAGCGATTCAAGATGAATTTAAGGAAAATCCATTTTCTAATATTTATCTAATTAAAGATGAGGACAAACTTATAGGCTATATCGATTTTATGATCACCTTCAGCAGCGCGACTATCTCCCGTATTGCTGTTCATCCTGAATATCGGAGATTAGGAATAGGAAAAGAACTTTTACTCAAGATGGAAGAAGTTTGTTCCCAAGAGATTGAGCCAGTCGAATTTCTTACCCTCGAGGTTAGAAAAAGCAACGAGACAGCTATTCGTCTTTATGAAAGAGTTGGTTACCAAGTTGTTAAAGTTAAGAAAGCCTATTACGACGATGGTGAGGACGCCATCTACATGATAAGGAGCGTAGTAAAATGAGCAAAATTCTAGCTATTGAAAGCAGCTGTGATGAAACAGCAGTTGCTATCACTGATGATGGAAAATTATTAGCTAATGTCGTTAGCAGCCAAGTGGCGGTTCATGTTAAATATGGCGGCGTTATGCCTGAAATTGCTTCCCGACTCCACGCTGAAAATATTGGTGTTTGCCTTAAGGAAGCTTTAGAACAAGCCAACCTTACTTTTGAAGATATTGATGCCTTTGCTGTTACAAGAGGACCAGGTCTTATTGGATGCCTTCATGTTGGGCTTCAAGCTGCCAAAACTCTTGCAATGATCTACGAAAAACCTTTAATTCCTGTTCATCATTTAGCAGGACATATCTACGCTAATGAGTATGTTGGGAGTCTTAAGTTCCCACTTCTTTGTGTTGTCGTTTCTGGTGGAAATACGGAATTAGTTCTCATGAAAGGTGATCTTGATTTCGAGATCATCGGAGAGACAAAAGACGACGCGGTCGGCGAGTGTTACGACAAAGTTGCTCGTGTCCTTGGGCTTCCTTACCCTGGCGGTTTGCCGATTGACCAACACGCTAAACTGGGAAAACATACGTATGACCTTCCAGAGCCTCTTCAAGGCAAAGATGGCTATGATTTTTCATACTCTGGTTTGAAGACTTCCGTCATCAACTTAGTAAATACCTTAAAGATGAAGGGTGAGATTGTTCGTCTGGATGACATAGCCTGCTCCTTCCAAGATGTGGCGGTAGGAATGATTGTAAGAAAAGCCTCGAAGGCCGCTCTTGAATATGGCGTTAAACAAGTTGTGCTCGCGGGAGGAGTTTCTGCTAATTCTTATCTCCGAAGTCAGATTCAACAACGTTTAGAGAACACGGGAATTGACGTCTTAATTCCTCCGCTTTGGTGTACGACTGACAATGCTGCAATGATTGCCAAGGTGGCTGAACATTTACTTAAGGAAAAGGTCTTTGCTCCTTTAACCCTAGGAGTGGATCCAAACTGGAAGATAGACCATTTTAGAGAGTTTATCGATTAAGTTAGTTAAGGGACTTGAAGAGGTCCCTTTTTTCTTCCTTCCTTGCAGGATAAACACGATAATAGGCTTATGAATATTAACTTAGTTGCTTTACAAAGTGCTTTGTCAGAAACCAGAGGTCGGGAACTTGAGGAGTCTAAAGTTTCTTTTCTTGATTCCTTACATGGAGATTTTTCTTTTTCTTTTGGTGAAGAAACAGACGATCGTCTTTCCTTCTATTTCATTCAAAGTGGTGGTTCCGAGGCTCCTTATAAAAAGATTTATCAGTCTCATAAAGGAAAGTATTATCTCTTAACTCATGGGGATTCAAATTCCCTTGCTAGTGCTTTAGAAATCCTTTCCTTCCTTCAACTTGAAGGGAAAGAAGGGTGCATTATTTATGGCTCTCCTGAAGAAGTTAGTGAACAAATCGAAGAAATTCTAAGTATCGAAAAGGCCCGTTATTTCTTAAGTCATTCAACCTTAGGAATAATTGGAAAACCTTCTGATTGGCTAATTTCTTCTTCGACCGATTTTGCTTTGGTTAAGCAAAAACTTGGGGTCTCCTTTATTGAAATCGATATGAAGGAATTGGTTGCTGAGATTGATAAAGAGTCCTTTCCTGAAGATAAAGTTCCTGTTGAGTTATTACGAAAAGCAAAAGAAAACGAAACGGTTAAGAAGGCTCTATTTATTTATGGAGCGCTTAAACGTCTTTGTCAAAAGTACTCTCTTACCGGATTCTCTATCCGTTGTTTTGACTTGCTTGGACTCTATAAAAATACTGCTTGTTTAGCTTTATCCTTACTTAACTCTGAGGGTATTGTTGCAGGATGTGAAGGGGATGAAACCTCATTACTAACAATGATGATTTTTAAGAGTCTTTCCTTAGAGTCCTTCCAATGTAATCCTAGTGTTGTTGATGTAAAACAAAGAAAGATTGTGCTCGCTCATTGTACTTTACCTTGGAGGATGGCCACCGAGCATAAGCTTATGAGCCACTTCGAAAGCGGATTAGGTATTGGAATTAGAGGTAAGATGAAACAAGAAAAAGTTACTATCCTCAAGTTATCACCTAAATTAGATCAATATCATTTATTTTCTGGAGAGATTATTGAGAACCTTGAAAGAGCAAATCTCTGTCGGACCCAAATAATCTTTAAAGCTAATGAAGACTTTTCTTTTTGGTTGCAACATCCGTTTGGAAACCATCTCTTACTTGCCTATGGAGATGTCTCTTCTGTCCTCGTAAATTTGCTAAAAACCTTTGGAATTTATCGGTTTTAGGCTTCTTTATCCTAACTTATGTGGGATAATGTTCTTAACAATAATAATGAATAGGAAGACATTATGAATTTCAAAACTGTTTTATCTAACGCGAAAGAGAACTTTGTTTCCGTTTTTCGTGGCCCAGCCGTAGAGGCTAATCTGTTTCAACTTAATGGACGGACTCCTTTAAGAAAAGCTATCCCCTTTGGGATTCAACATGTTCTTGCGATGTTTGCAGGAAACATCGCTCCAATCTTGATAGTTTTTGGTTTTTTACTTGGGCTTTGCGGTAATAATCAGGAATATTTAGCCGCTATGAGTGCTTTTAAAGTTCAGGCTTTGCTTGGAGCTTTGTTTATGGCAGGAGTTGGAACTCTTGTTCAATTATTCATTGGCGCGAGGTTGCCGTTAGTAATTGGTACTTCCTTCACTTTCGTACCTATCTTTATCACTATCGCTAATAGTGTCGTTAAGTCTGGTGGTTCTCCGATTGATGCCTATTACCAAATCATGGGTTCAATTATCTGTGGCGGGCTTATCGTTGGATTCCTTTGTCTCTTCTATAAATATTGGGGCCGTCTCCTAAAACCGATCGTCCCGGCAATGGTCGTTCTTGGAATTGGTCTTTCCTTACTCGGAAGTGGTGCTACCCAGTTTGTTGGTGGATCTGGAATTTTATCTCTAATTAACTCGGGACAAAATCTTTCGGTTCCCTATTACGCCTACATTCTTGTAGCTTTAGCGACACTTGTCGCCGCCATAATTTGGTCCATTTCCTTTAAAGGTGTTTGGAAGAATCTCAACATTATTGTGGGCATTGTCTTCGGCTATTTAGTGGCCTGCTGTATCCCTGGAATGATTGATTTCTCGCCACTTTCAATCGATGTTAATCATCTAGTTGGTAGCTCAGGAATTATTGACGCTCCTCGTTTCTTGGACTTCAGTAAACTTCGCTTTGATGGAGTCTCGATTGCTCTTGTGAGTATTTGTTGTTTAGTCGCGGCTGTTGAATCAATTGGTGATACTAGCGCGCTAGCTGAGACAGGACTTGGCCGTCCAGCAACGAATCGTGAGATCATGGCGGGTATTTCTTGTGACGGAATCAACTCGGCGATCGGCGCTTGCTTTGGCGCCCTTCCTCTTACAACCTTTTCTCAAAACGTCGGAATAGTTGCCCAAACTAAGATGGTCAACCGGTTTACAATTTTCTTAGGTGCTTGTTTCTTATTCCTTGTTTCTTTCTTTCCACCTGTTGCTAACTTTATTTATACAATTCCTGACTGTGTCTTAGGGGGAACGATGGTTATCCTCTTCGGATCCATTATGGTTATTGGAATGAAGATGTTGGGTGAGCTTGGCTGGAGTGATAAAAACGTGATGATTGCTTCGATTGCCGTTTGCCTTGGTTATGGCATTTCTATCAGCGGTGATTTCTTCTCGGCTTTAACAAAATCCAACCTCCAATGGCTTGCTGATATTCTCGGTAATTGCACTCTCAACATGTTTGTTATTTCTTTCATCCTTTCATGGGTACTTCCTGAGAACATGTCTATTAATTGGAGACGAAAGAAGAAAGAGACTAAAGACGAGTAATTGTTGTGGTATATTATTCCAGCATAGAAGGTAGTGAAATGGAAAAGAAAGCTATTACTGTTAGAGAACTAAACATCCTCTTCTCCGAAGGCAAAAACCTTGAAGAACTGGGTAACGTTTATCTTGAAGGATGGGTAAAAACAAATCGGAATTCCGGACATATCGGTTTTATTGAATTGAACGATGGTTCGGCTTTTAGAAATTTACAAATTGTCTACTTAGATTCTACAAAAGATTTTGAGGGCATTTCTCACTTTTTGACTGGTGTTTCAATTGCGGTTTTAGGCAAAGTAGTTTTGACTCCGGGAAACAAACAGCCTTTTGAAATCCACGCTGAAGAAGTTTCTTTATTAGGATCAGTCAGCGAGGATTTCCCACTTCAAAAGAAGCGCCATTCGTTCGAGTATCTCCGCGATATTGCTTATTTACGTCCAAGGACTAACACCTTTAATGCTGTTTATCGTGTTAGAAGTGTTCTTGCTCTTGCTATTCATGAGTTCTTTCAAGGAAGAGGTTTTGTTTATGTCCATACTCCTGAAATTACTGCTAACGACGCTGAAGGGGCGGGTCAAGTTTTTACTGTGACCACCGATGCCAAAGACCCTATTAAGGATTTCTACGGAACTAGAGCTTCCTTAACTGTTTCTGGTCAGCTTCATGTTGAAGCCTTTGCTATGGCTTTCCGTGATGTCTATACTTTTGGACCAACCTTTAGAGCGGAAAAGAGCAATACTCCAAGGCACGCCAGCGAGTTCTGGATGATTGAACCAGAAATTGCTTTTGGTGATCTTGAAGATGATATGCAACTCATCGAAGACACGATTAAGTATTGTATTAGTTACATTCTCAAACATTGTCCTGATGAAATGGAATTCTTTAATTCTTTCATTGATAAGACTTTGTTAAGCAAACTGAACGATGTTGTTTCCTCTCCGTTTGTAAAAATGGAATATTCTGAGGGTATTCAGCTTCTTCAAAAGGCTGTTAAAGATGGCAAGAAGTTTGATAATTCCGATATTGTTTGGGGAATGGATCTTCAATCGGAACACGAACGTTATCTCACTGAAGAGATCGTTAAAGGACCTATGTTCCTTATTAATTATCCGAAAGAGATTAAAGCTTTCTATATGAGAGAAAACGATGACGGAAAGACTGTTGCTGCCTGTGACCTCTTAGTTCCTGGAGAAGGAGAAATTGTTGGAGGTTCTCAAAGAGAAGAACGTTACGATATTCTTAAAGCTAAGATGGAAAAGTGCGGTAACGCTGAAGGTCTTGACTGGTATTTGAACTTAAGAAAGTACGGCGGGTGTGTCCATTCCGGCTTTGGTATTGGCTTTGATCGTTTGCTTATGTACATCACCGGAGTTAACAACATCCGCGATGTTCAGCCTTTCCCAAGAACCTACAACAACCTAAAATACTAATATGAGCTATGTAAGAGAAAACACTATCGAACAAAATCCGTCTGAGGTGGAGGATCCTAAAAAAGTTGCCGAAAGGAACCTTTCCAAAAAGCGTTTGTTCTATCTAATTGTCTTCGTTGATATCATTCTCCTTCTCTTACTGGGTTGGGAATTGATTGAACTATTTCTCCCTCATTAATTATTAGTGATATAAAAAATACACCACACATCAGGCGTAAACTTGATGTGTGGTGTTTTGTTAATTTCTCTTACTTCTTAACTGGTTCTGAAGGGGGAGGAGTAGCCTGAGTTGGAGCGTTTGTAGGATTGCCTTGAATTGAATCGTAGTAATTAAAGGTGTCGAGATGATGGTCGTAGATGGTCGAGGCGCGTTTGTTAGCTCTTAAGCCTCGAGCGATAAAGCCTTGAGTTACAAATAAGTAATATCCAATTGCGATTATCCATAAAGTGCCACAAACGTAAGATAGCCAATATTCAGGAACTAGAGTTGGAAGACCTCCATAAGTATCTTTTAGTAACGGTGGCCATTTTCTTAATAATGAGACACCCCAAAAGGTTGCAAAATTATCAGGATCATTCCAATCAAACCGGTAGAATAAAGTCCCAAGATTTCCAAAGATGTTCTCACTCCAATTCTCTTTTACTGTGCAAGTAATGACATAAATCAGAAGAGTAATTAGAGCTAAAGAAATGGGGATGATAGATTCTTGCATGTAGATGCGACGGTTCTTGGCCCGAGCTAAGCGTTTAAAACTCGCGGGATCTTTGACAACGCCCGCTCTTGCTACATCGCCCATTTCTTTATCAAGGCGGTTCCCTTGAAAATCCATGATCTTTCTAACGATCATGCCGATAAATCCTAGAAGAATAAAGACAACAATAAAGACTAATAAAAGAATGATTAGTAGTTTCTTATCGTTCTCATCCATTTTAACGTCAATCAAGAAAAGGGGGTTCATTTGTCTTCCTCCTTATGGTCAACGTAAGAAAAGGGAATTTCGACTGGATTGTTAACGGGTTGAACTTGAGGTAATGATGGGGATTGCTGGTAAGGAACTTGGGTTGTTGGCGGTTGTTGAATGAAGTCTTGAGGTCCAGAAAATGTTCCTGCTATGCCAGGAGCGGTCGAAGAAGGGATTCCAGGCAAAGGGCTAGGGCCACTTGATTGAGGAGCCTGGTAATAGTTTTGTTGGACGTAAACATTAGTAGTTGGGGGAACAGCTGGAGCGGTCTCCACTTTTTGGAGACCCATTTTATGGTCCATTATTTGCTTTGCTAAAATGTCTTCTTCAAAAGGAGGAAAAAGTTTCTTTCCTTTGAAGAAACGTCCAATGGCTTTGCTTCCCTCAATAAGATAAATAAGAAATCCTTCAAGGCTCACTAAAACAAGGATCACTAAAAGAAGCGGGGAGAGGATCACATATAGAAGGCCAAGCCCGAACGATTTAAGAAAGTGGAACATCTTTTTTATCCTTGCGCTTTAATATATCACCTAGAAGGGCTGGCAACGATATTGAAATGGAAAATAGTCCAAGTAACGCTATGCCTGTACCTTCTGGCATCTTGGTATAAAAGAAAGCAAAAAGGAAGATACAACCAATAAATAAAGATATAGCAAAGACACCTAAATAAACCTTTCCAAATTCGATAAGGTTAAGGATAGAAAAGAAAGCAAAATAGTAAGAAAACAGAATAAAGATATACGTTGTTTGCGGAGAAGTTGTGATTAAAGAGAAGGCAATTTCTAAGAAGCCCATGGACAATAACGGACTGGAGATATTAAGGTTTTTATTTTCCTTAAAGGACAATCCAAATCGGGACAAAGCAAGGGAAGAAATCAAGTGAACAAGAGCCGTCGAAATAAGTCCATAAGTAAACATCGCGGAAGGAACAATTTGGTAAATCGTTGGATTACCTTCAAAGCCTATTAGCTTAATTAAGAAGGTAATGGTATCTACTCCATAGACTGTTTTAATAATCGGAAGAGCCGCATAAGAAAGAGACATCTCTAATATTGAAAGAAGAAAAAGAGTTGGCGCTACGGGTAATTTGTAACGGAGACAAAAGCCATAACAACTGCCCATGATGATAGCCGGGAAGGTATAAAAAAGAGTGTTTTGAAAGTCGTAAGAAGTAACAGCGATAGAAAGCCCTAACGAAGCAATTATGTAGAGAGGCATATAGCGAGGGTCCGCTAATATGGCAGCAAAGGCGCTAACCAAAGGTAAAAATAGCATGAGGAAGAGAGCGCTAATAGGGAAGAATGACGCTATAAGTGAGAAAACAAGATTAAGAGCCGCCATCATGCCTAAAAAGGCAATATTTTGAGACGGAGTAGTTTTCTTACTCAGAATGTTCACGGCTTAATTATGGATTAAGGAAGAGAAATATCAAAATTGAACTTTTTTTGGGACTCTTTTAATTTTTGTCCCTACTTTAGTGTGGGCGCTGCCTCTTGTGCTTCTCTCCCATTGCTCAAGAATCTCAAGAGGAGCGCCCACTTACTTCCGGTAGTAAACACCTTTCATCAATCAATCACATTTTTTGAAGCTATATCTTTTGTCTTTCTTCCTTTATGGAAGGGGCTTACTAGTCTAAACTAAGCATTGCTTATGGACTTCAAATCACTTCTCAACAAAGACCAATTCGCAGCGGTCGAAACTCAGTCTCAATACGTCCGGATTATTGCCGGTGCTGGGTCTGGTAAAACTCGTGTTCTTACTTATAGGATTGCTTATCTTGTAGCGGAACAACACGTTGAACCAAACCGGATTTTGGCTATCGCTTTCACTAATAAAGTCGCTAATGAAATGAAAGACAGGGCTCAAAAACTAGTTGAACAACTCACTTCATATTTTGCGAATTTACATATCTCCACCTTCCATAGTTTTTGTGCTCGTTTTCTTCGGTCTGAAGCCAAGGCTATTGGATATCCATCTGGTTTTACTATTTATGACGAAGATGACCAAACTCGCCTTATCCGTTCAATCGGAGA
>Ga0172378_10004995_pt1 | contig 12407 bp, 11 predicted proteins | sample GrowelOW332metaG_FD_119755 | JGI IMG/M metagenome (GOLD analysis project Ga0172378, IMG submission 119755) | Groundwater microbial communities from an aquifer near a municipal landfill in Southern Ontario, Canada - Pumphouse #3_1 metaG | ecosystem: Environmental > Aquatic > Deep subsurface >...
AACCTCATGTAACATATTTCTTTCCAGTTCTCGAAAGCCGGTTTCGCTATACTCAACGAATAACTCCTGCACCGTTTTGTGAAAATGCCCTTCAATATACCAATCAAGATCGATAAAAGACAAATTATTCTTCCGGGCAAAAGCTTTTCCTAAGGTTGTTTTCCCTGCTCCCATATAGCCGGTCAAAAAAATCCGAATCATAATGTTGCGTTGCTATTAGTTCTTAGCAAAGATAATCAATTTGATTATACAGCAAACCAAGTAAGCAAAGAAAATAATAGAAAACCAATGTGCAGAAGCATTACACAACCTTAGTAAAAACAGATCAAACAGTTACTTAAAGACTTTCACTCTTTCTTTCAAGTCTTGAAATTCTTTGCTGCCAGGCTCTGCAGTAGGAGTACCAAAGGGCATTTCGGCAACCAATTTCCATGAAATCGGCAAATCCCAAGTAGTCCTTACTTCATCATCAATCAATGGATTGTAATGTTGTAAAGTTGCTCCTAATCCTGCATCTTCAAGCATTGTCCAAATAGCCAACTGATGCATTGCAGATGTATGCATAGACCATATCGGAAAATTATCAGCATAGCTAGGAAAAGCATTTTGCAGTCCCTCAATCACCGTTTGATCTTCAAAAAATAAAACCGTTCCATGACCACTGGCAAAGCAACCGTCTATTTTAGCTTCTGTTTGCACAAATGCTTCAGCCGATATCATCTTCTTCAATGTTTCTTTCACTATATTCCACAATTTCAGATGGTGCTCCCCCAAAAGTAACACCGCACGAGTAGACTGCGAGTTAAAAGAGGAAGGAACATGGGTCACTGCCGTATTAACGATTTGTTCAATTTCCAAATCAGAAATAGGAGATTCATCATTTATCGAATAATAACTCCTTCTATGTTTCAATGCTTCTTCAAAAGATCTTTTCATATACCAATCCTCCATTATTAAATTAATTATTTCATGTGGTATAACAACCGAAGTAAACAACTTGTTCGAAAATAAAAAATAGTCGTACCTTTGCTTAGGAAATAAAACAAGTAGTCGATAAAAAAATGGCAAAGCAAAAATTTTATGTGGTTTGGGACGGTGTAACTCCGGGTATTTATACCAGTTGGAATGATTGTTTGCTCCAAACCAAAGGATACGAAAGTGCCAAATATAAGTCATTTGACACACGAGAAGAAGCCGAACAAGCTTTTGCCTCATCTCCTTATGCGTATATAGGCAAAAAGGCCAAAGCGACTATCTCCAAACCTAAAGCTTTCTCGGAAGCCATCATTGAAAATAGCTTAGCTGTAGATGCTGCATGTAGCGGCAATCCAGGGCCGATGGAATATAGAGGTGTGCATGTAGCCAGCAGACAGGAAATATTTCGCTTCGGGCCCATGAGAGGAACAAACAATATTGGAGAATTTTTGGCACTAGTTCATGGATTGGCCATTCTAAAACAAAAAGGGTTCGACATGCCTATCTATAGCGATAGCGTCAATGCCATTAGTTGGGTGAAGCAAAAGAAATGTAAGACCAAACTTCCCCGTACGCCAGAGACCGAAACACTCTTCCAGGTCATTGAGCGTGCTGAGAAATGGTTGAAAGAAAACAAATATACCACCTCGATATTAAAATGGGAAACAAAAATATGGGGTGAGATACCTGCTGATTTTGGGAGAAAGTGATTATAAGCTCTGCATATCATGCAATCGTTTATAATATCCATTCAGAGACAACAACTCTTGATGCTTTCCTCGTTCTACAATCTCTCCTTCGTAAAGCACACAGATCTCATCAGCATTCTTAATGGTCGAAAGCCTATGAGCAATCGCGATAGTAGTACGCGTCTGCATCAGCCTCTCCAGAGCTTCTTGCACAGAACGTTCAGATTCTGTATCCAAAGCCGAAGTAGCTTCATCTAAAATCAAAAGAGGAGGATTCTTTAATATAGCGCGAGCAATGCTGATACGTTGCCTTTGACCTCCGGACAGCTTACCACCTCGATCTCCAATATTAGTATTATAGCCATCTTCCTTCTCCATGATAAAGTCGTGAGCATTTGCAATCTTCGCTGCCTCAACCACTTGTTCCATCGTTGCATTCTCTACACCAAAAGCAATATTATTAAAGAAAGTATCATTAAACAAGATAGCATCTTGATTCACATTTCCTATAAGGCCACGTAAATCAGAGATGCGAACATCTTTGATGCTTACGCCATCAATCTTAATGTCCCCCTGTTGCACATCATGATAACGCGGTAGAAGATCAACCAATGTAGATTTACCCGATCCTGATTGTCCAACCAGTGCAACAGTCGTTCCTTTCGGTACTGTCAAGCTAACATTTCTAAGTACATCCTTTCTGGTATCATAACTGAAAGAAATGTTATCAAATTCAACAGCCTCCTTAAGTCCTTTCAAAGGTTTTGGATTAGCGATCTCTAGTATCTTATTCTCTGCTTTCAGAATCTTATCAACACGCTCCATAGAGGCCAGTCCCTTTGGAATGTTGTAGCCCGCTTTAGAGAATTCTTTCAATGGATTAATGACGCTATACAGAATTACCATATAAAAGATAAAAGTAGGTGCTTCGATAGATGAGTTATGTCCTAATATCAACGAGCCACCAAACCACAACACCACTACAATAAGCAGCGTTCCCAGAAATTCACTCATCGGGTGTGCCAAAGCCTGTCTCATCGCAACCTTGTTCGTTGCATCCCTGTATTCATTACTGCATGTCGTAAAGCGATCAACCATTTTCTTTTCAGCAACAAAGGCTTTTATGATACGCAAGCCACCCAAAGTTTCTTCAAGCTGAGACATTGTATCACTCCATTTAGCCTGAGCTTCAAGAGATTGGCGTTTTAGCTTTTTCCCGACTGTTCCCATGGCCCAAGCCATCCCAGGTAATACAATCAAGGTAAACAGAGTTAGTTGCCAACTCGTTACCAGCAAAGTAGCGAAATACATCACAATCAGTATAGGGTTTTTTATCAACATATCCAGTGAACTCGTAATAGAGTTTTCCACCTCACCGACATCCCCACTCATACGAGCAATAATATCCCCTTTGCGTTCTTCTGAGAAGAAGCCTAACGGAAGAGACATTACTTTAGTATAAACCATAATACGTATATCTCTAACCACTCCCGTTCGCAACGGAATCATGACAGCAGAAGAAGCAAAATAGCAAGAAGTCTTCAACATCGTCATAAAAGCCAAAAAGAGTCCAAGGAATAACAACGTAAGAGATCCTCCATTAGTAGCAATCATCTCAGTAACATAATAGTAGAAGTTATTCACCGCTACCTCTTTTAACCCTCCGGCAGCATCCCAAGGCATAAATTCATAAACCTTATTGTCCATCTTAAAGAGTATCTGTAGAATGGGAATCAGCAAAGTAAATGAAAAAACATTGAATACAGCAGACAGTAGATTTAAAAGTACGGCCCAAACCAAGTACTTTTTATAAGGCGATAAAAACCGCTTCATGAGTTGAAAAAATTCCTTCATTGCTTGTTGTTAGTTAGAATAATTAGCATGCAAAGATAGGATATTTTTTTTGAGTGAACGGCTGATTCATATTAAATAGTACTTCATTACACCTGAACCAAGAATGATCAAACAAGGCATTGACGAATTTGCAGTTGCAAAAAGGCATGTATACAAGACGGCAGTGGCTAATTTTCTTATCTTATTTCTCCTCACATCTAAGGTTCTTTTCGTAATAATTTCCTCCAAACATGCTAGAAATGTGTATACTCTCAGGTCATGTCTACGCAAAAGTACGTAAATCACTGATTATCAAGCATAGCATGTCTACGCATAAGTTGTGAAATTACAATGAAAAATCACGATGCATTTATAACTTTGGCATAAACTCAAACTTTATAAAATCATGAAAAAGAATTCTTTAGTTTTTATGCTATTCTTGGCCTTAGGCCTAGGTAGCTGTGACAACGACCTTGTCTCCGTGGGAGATAATAGTGACGAACAAGAAAGTAAAGCCACCACAAGGAGTGCAGGTGATGCCATTTATGACGTTTTAGGTTATGGCTATGATGTAACGGGAGAATATTTGCATCCTTTGTCCGTTCGGAACCCCGTCTTGGACATCGAGAAATACAAAAAAGATCTTGGAAACCGTATAGTTACCGGCACCGCATCATTTGGCTATGATAAAATGTATTCCGGCTACTCGTCTTTAGATTATCTTAAAGAGATCACGAATGAGACTAAAGTCGATGCAAACATGAGCATTGAAGCAAAAAGTGGTGCAAAATTCTCCGGTACAATCAGTTCAAATAGCTATTTCAAATCAACATATTCTTATTCCTCTAAGTATTCATTTGCAAGCTTAGATGCCATCAGAAACATCAAGTACATACGCATAAACGATGAAATCAGCCGTATTTCACAATATTTATCCGATGAATTCATAGAAGATTTGAATCGACTTTCCGCAGATAGATTAGTCGAAAGATATGGTACCCATGTCTTGACCGATATTACTATCGGAGGACGTTATAAGGTAATGTTCAGATCCGTTATCACAAATACCACAGATAGTTCAATCAAAAAAAGAACCGTAAAGGCAGGATTCACGGCTGCATTGAAGAAAATAGGATTTGGTGCTAACTTGGAACACGCAACCCAGACAGAGGAAACCTTAATTAAGAATAATCAAAATAAAGAGCTTTATGTCTTGTTTTATGGTGGTAATGGCACAAATATGAAATACGACTTAGAAAAAGGTATGCCCACAACTGTTGATATAAAAGGTTGGGAAGACGCAATAAAACTACAAAATGCCAACCTGACTAACATCAAATGGGAAGAGACTTATCCTATTTATGATTTTATTACAGATCCAGCTAAAAAAGCAGAAGTAAAAGCTGCAGTGGAGAGACACATAGAAGCATCTCAGATTAATGTTCTTGATTTAATACCTTTATATACATATTATCATGACGAAGGAGGCGACCATGACGGCACGACAGATCCATCTGTTGTGGAAAACTACGTAGGCTGGAAACTTTTATGCATAGAAGGGTATATTCTAAAAAACAAGATAAAAGGAACAGTGCCCTTATATGAATATTATAACGCTGGTGCTGGAGATCATTATACCACCATAATCTCTGATATTGATCGATTCTATCCTCCATATGTGAAACAGCCTATAGCTATAACTGGCTATGTGTATAAGGATTCAAATTTTGGAACAGTTCCCTTATACGAATATTATAACGCTGATGGTGAAGATCATTATACATCCACAATACCTGATATTCCTGAAAAGTTCGTAGGATGGAAAAGGTTGACTCCTAATATTGGTGGATATATATATCCGAAAGATTAAATCGGTATAGATAAAAAAACAAGAATAGAGAAGAGGCACACCTACAGCCGCTTGCTCTATTCTTAATAAATCGCTTTATATTTTGGAATTCCACAATATTGGAAATAAATTATTTTCATAGCACTTCAAAAAAAACAACCAGAAGAGTTAAGCTTTCAATATTGTATTTAAAATATAGTTAGCGACTACTATTGGACTCCATTTCCTTTCGAACGAATCAATAATTGACTTCTTATTGATAGTTGGCAGTTTCTTCAGATCCTCTTCAAATGCACTCCAATCTATATCATTGTTCAATTTATAACCCATCTCAACCGTTTCTATAACTTCTTCTTCAAAAGGCAAATACCATCTAACAAAAAGTTTATCAGTCAAAATCGCTGTTCCTACGATAAAACTTTCAATAAATCTATTTGGAATACTCATTCTATAACCTGAAATATTTAGGTTGTATTGAAAATGTGAGATATGCTCACAAAACTTATCTAGAGGAACAACGATGTCATCGTTTTTTATTACCTCCTTTGAATCTGCGAAATTTTCACTAATTACACGCGCGTCATTTTCTTCACTTACACGATTTAATATTTGACTGGCCTTAGACCTCTTTTCATTTGGGTGTTCAATCTTACCTACGAAATATCCCATTATGTCAGATTCACTATTAGCGTCTATCTTATTAGCGCATTCTGAAGGTTCGGGGCCTAATGCATTTCCAAAATAGCTCATTACCTTTTTTGAAGGCTCACTACATCGAGATTCTATATAATTGTCATATCCATGCCTTAATGCCTTATAGCTGTTTTTCATTTCGGCTAATTGTCTACAGCCCACCATCAAAGGGCTTACTTTGGATAAATTATCAAACAGATTAGTGCATCTTTTTTGCTTAACAAAACTGTTTTCATTAACGTCACATGAATATGAATAATCCGAATAAGGTATTGAAACATCAGATGTCAATGAAAACCCATTTGCATCAAAAATCTTGGGACATTGCATTTTAAAGTAAACACTCACTTGATCTAAAGCTTCCGAATCGAACAGAAATGGTGCGTCGGCATTATCAATACAAAAATACTTTTTAACCCCATTATCCTTTATGTATCCATAAAGATTCATGTCAACTTTATATTTAAAAAGTTTACGTAAGCCGGATATGACTTTTTTGTTGTTTATTTTTGTAGATACGTTTGTTATCCAATCGGTCTTAAATTTCAATTTAATTTTGCCGGCTCTTTCCAATTCATAGAATCCAAGCAAAAACCATTGAAAATATGTCCAGTTAGTAAATTTAGTTATTACTACCGTAGGCCTATTTTGCATCATAATTGCACTAATCTTTCAAAATCAATATAACTTGTTACTTGGAAAGGACGGAATATCAGCTTATCAAGCAGCATTGCATAAACAATGTGCGACAAATATAAGCCCTTGCCTACTGAAAGCCTCTCGAAATATTTTAAAAAAACAGAAGCATCCTCAAAACAATATCCACCGGCATTGAAGTAATGGCTAATAATCTTCTTCTCAATGATGTTTGTTACATAGAACATGTCATCAACGGCCACATAACTTTTGTTCTGCGGGTTGACCAACTCTAGTTTCTCCAATGGATATATTGCCACACCATTCTGAGACAAAATCTCTCCTGCGAAATAACAATCTGCGTCCTTCACAAATATTGATCCCGAGATATTCATCAGTATTACAGTCTGATAAATAGTCTCCGGCTGTGAGCGCGTAGGCTTATCAAGCACTACGACACGAGCCTTATCCAATCCCAAACGACGAAACTGAAGATTCAGTAGTTCACATAGGCAATAACGTTCGTCATGACTGCGAAGTAGCGTGAAATAAATGGCATCAAACTGTGTCAAATCCAATCCCATGATTGCTTTGACACAAAGCAAAACACCTTCTTTGTTAAGTGCGAACATAGGTGGCAGCTGTGAAGCATATTCCTGCTTTTCGGCTGCTATGGGTACTATCAAGCTAAAACTCATTGAGAATAGATTTAATTACGTTTTTCAAATAACTTATGATTTTCTCCTCATGGGCATATTGCAATATGCGCCAGAAGTTCATTAACTGGAATATCTTGTAATACTCACGATACCAATCATACCGAGAAAAATACCGGTCAATCTCATTGTCAATCTTTCTTGATATGACATGAAGACGTATTTTATCAAACTCATGAATATACATCAATTGTGACCAGAGATAAGCGGAATCCTGACGAATCTTTACAATGTCAAGTAATGGCGACTCTACAAATGAATCTAGAAAGTCAATCAGATAGTAGTTATTACCATTAAAAAGAATGTTGGAAAAAGTAAGATCACCGTGGCAGATACCCAAAGGGATATATATAATTGTATTGATAGTATTAAAGATGGTCTTCGTCCTCTCAAGAAGGCTCTTAATATCCTCATCGTCTCTCAACAAAGCGTTTGCCAACACTTTATCACACACATCATCAAACTTATCTGCGACAATCTCACTATTCAATTCACCAATTGGAGACTCCTTCAACTCCTTTTCAAGGAAGAGCAAGAGAGCCTTGACAAGATAGGATATTTGCTCAAACCCTGCCAATTCAAAGTATTCAATAAAGTTCTTGGAGTAGACGTATTCCATTTTTACATTCACCATCTCTGATGTATGTGAAACATCGAATATATGCGGTACACGGATGTGCTGATACTCAAACTTGGCCGCTTGTTGTTGCTTTTCCGCTTGCATCAAAAGGCGAACAAGATATTTTGGGTCACGCGAGCTTTTATAGACAAAAAGTTCGTTCGCCTCACGAACGATATTTATCTGACAGCCAGAATGGCCCTTAACTTCAATTTCCATAAAAATGACTATTAATTGCCACATAGTTAACTCCGGCACGCTGTGCAGCCTCAATACCAACAAACGAGTCCTCGAAAACAAGTGCGTTTTGAGGTTCGCATTCAAAATGTTTCAGTACATTCAAGTAAATCTCCGGCGATGGTTTTCCTTCATTTACATCTTCGCCGCCTAATATCAAGTCGAATGATTCTAATAGATGCAGGTATTCCAACGCATTCGTCAAGTTCTTGCGACGTGCGGTGGATGCGATAGCGGTCTTTCCACCACTACACTTAAATGATTTAATAAACCCATAAAGAGGTTCATTGAGTTGTAACTCGCTAAAAAATTCATGATAAAACCGCGCTTTCTTCTCTCGAATTGAGTCGACGATAGTTTTATTTTTAATCTCCATTACCTCCATGAATCGCTCAAAACGGTATCCAAAGCACTTGTAATAAGCTTCTTCCGTAAGGGATAATCCACACTCGTTGAAAGCTTTCTGATAAGCTAGGTAGTTGGCTCGAAAAGTTTTCACCAACGTACCATCAAAATCAGTTATAAGTAGTTTGATATTCTGTCCTCGCATCATGATTATAAGTATATTTTCAATTCCTCGGGAGTGCCATAAGAATAATATTCCTCTATCTGTGCCATGCGCACTATCTCATGATTCTCCAACAGATAGTTATAAAGCAAAGACACATAAAACTCAGGCTTCGTAAATGCCGGATCATTAAGCAAACGATGAGCTGCCTTAAGGAAACCTTTGGCTGCCGAGAAAAAGTAAGCGCCACAAAGCGCATGATTGGAGATCACCTCTTTCTCTGCAGTACGAATCACCACATTGTTATCATCCACCTCAGCGTAACTATACTTTGACAGATTTGATGTAAAAGAGACAAGTAAACCTCCATTAACCTGTTCAACAGGTTTAGAAAGTATTTCTCTAACCTGTTTGGTGAATTCCTTGCTGCGGAACTCCAAATCACAGTCCATGACGATGATTGAGTCGTCAGAGCAGATAACTGATTCTGCCATCAAACAAGTTTCAACAGCTCCACGAGTTGTTTTTAGAACAGAAAAAATATTTGCATCAGACAATACTTCCTTAATCTGTTTGTCTATGGCATACTTGTCGATATGTTCTTGGCGAACAATGAATGAATACTTCATTGATATCCCCTCTGCCGCTACGCTACTGATAGCATGCTTGAAGAGTGGTACACCATTTAAATCTATCAACGGTTTTGGAATTATCCAGCCTTCTTTCAAAAAGCGAGAACCCTCTCCTGCCATAGGCATTATTATGTGTAAATGTCTCATCTATATTCAATTTATGAATAATAACGAATTTGATCAATATCTTGAGATAAAAAAATGCTGATTAAATCAGCGGCAAAGATAAACAAATGACCTGAAAACTTTATGCTTGAAGTGCTACTTTTATATTTGAAAAGGCTCGATATCCTCCAACTGAATCGCTACATGAGCAATAATTATGTGATTGCTCAAAAAGGTCTTTTTTCTAGAGAGTTTATCCCTTAATGCCTTGACTGTTTACCAGATGTTTCTTTACCGTTCCTCTTAGTATTCATTTAGAACAGCATACTTTTAAAACAGCATCCGCTATTAATGATATCTAAATTAAATCGTATATTTGTCGCATAACCTCTTCTACTCGGAAAGATTCAGCGCGATTTAAAGACAGATTCTGGTATTTCGACATTAAATCAGTATCATCAATCAAAGCCTTAATCCCATCAAAAATAGATTGATCATCTTGCTCGGTCAACACCCCAAATTGTCCACCATCCAATAATTCAATTGCTCCGGCAGTTTTGGTCGCCACAATAGGAATGCCTAAAGCAAAAGCTTCACAAATAACCAAAGAAAAGCCTTCAGCCAAAGATGTGCTAACAAGTATATCAGATGCTTTTAAGTATGGATATGGTGGCCTCTTAAAACCTAAAAAAAGAAAATCTTCCTGCAAACCAAGTTTATTTCTAAGCTCAACGAGCTCTTTCTCTTTACTTCCCGTACCTATGATTTGGAATAATAATGAATATCCATCATCCTTAAATTTCTTTGCTACTCTAATAAGGCGATCAAAACCTTTCACTTCAGATAAGCTACCGATAGCTGTGATTGTCATGCTATTATGAGGGAGTACCAATTCTCCCGCTAATTGCCTAATTTCATCAACATCAATTACATTATAGACACACCGTTGGGGGGTATCAATCTGATATAAATTGGCAAAATTTTCCATTGCATTGCGAGAAACAAAAACAATTTCATCCATGTTTTTATAGCAATTCAGCTCTTGTTCTCTATTATTAAAAGCAGATGGGATAGTCCAATGAAAGTTAAATAAGTCGCAATGTATCCACGATATGTTCTTATCAGCTCTCGTTCTTATAAAATTGTGAAAAAGTAACGAACGCCCTTCAAGAAAAGAAATAATAACGTCATAATGCCGCTTTGTTTTCTTTCTAATCTGAAATGCCAAAAACCAAGAAATGTTATGTTTCTTATAGTACCTATTTGATTTCCGATAATAGGAGTTTTCCTTTTTATACAAGTATACTATTTTAACGCCTTTTGGAATCTCACCAAAATAAATACCTGAATTAAAAACAATGCACAAAGTAAGCTTATAACGGGTGTAATCAAACTGTTTAAGCAATTGAATTAGCGATTTTTCGGCTCCTCCGCCTTCCAATGTCTCTATTATAAACAAAACATCCTTCATTCTTAAAGATAAATAATTAATATTTAGAATATTTCATATATTCACCATTTTCCCCTTTTTAAATAAAAACGTACAAAGTAATATAGAGGCCAAAAATAAACGATTTTCCTTAAACGCTTATAATATTTGGAATCTAATTCAGCTTTATCAATCGACAACAAGCTTTTAAACTTTATCCTCATATCTTTAATAGGTTCACTGAAATGTTTTGGCCGAATCATTTCCATCACTTCTTTAAAATGATAATAACAGTTCTGAACCAACTTTGTATTTATCTCAAAACACTCCCCCTCAAACAATGATTGTTTTTTCACAAACTCAAGACGGCTAAAGTTAGCAAGAAAGAAATGATAATGTTTCACAGCATCAAAGCTGTGGCAAATACTCCCTTCGCGTTGAATATAATGGTAAAAAGATTTATCAACCCAGACTATTCTATCACACATAACCATCCAGTTATGAACAGTACTATGGTCCTCAAAGAAAAAGCCTTCGGGAAAACGTAGATTAGAGAATAGTTGTTTATCATATAACTTAGTACAAGAAGAACTGCTAATTTTTTCAAGCATCATATCTCTTAATACTTCTCGTGCTGTCCGTACATAAATTTCGCCAGAATCAGAAAGAGATGGCAAATCAGAGCAACTATCATCAAGCTCATAGCTTAAGTTACAATAAGCCATCCGTGCCTGATTTTGTACTAAGGCACTCAACAAAACAGAGTACATTTCAGAATCAACATAATCATCACTATCGACGAAACCAACATAAGGAGCCGAAGCAATCTCTAAGCCAGCATTTCGAGCAACAGATAAACCCGAAACTAAAAGATGAAGAACTTTTATTCTAGAATCAAGTTTTGAATATTCATCACAGATTTCGGAGGAAGCATCACTAGAGAGATTATCTACCAATATTATTTCAATATCCTGTAAAGATTGGTTACGTATCGAATCCACACATTTTCTAAGATATTGTGCTGTATTATGTACTGGAATAATAACACTTATCAAATAATCCTGTTTCATAACTAATAATATCAATTTTCTACCGCTTTCTTTGTTTCCTCTAAATACTGACTTCCCCATTTAGCATCGGGCTCCAGATGATTGCCTTCTGCCCATTCATTCCAAGCATTTATGAAAACAAAATTTTCTTGTTCACTGAAAGGTTTGAACTTTCTCATAACAGAAGACAGCCAATTACCATATTTTTCAGGAGTACTATCACTTAATATAAACATTTTTTGTATTCTCCTTGATGTATTATCCCACATTGGAGTCACACACGGATATAATCTATAATTAGGAGTAGGAAGTTTACTCGTATACTCTACATAGGCAGCATAATCAACCTTCCTTTTCTTACATCGGTTAAAAAAATGCCTATTTAAATTATAAATAAATTTACAAATTGGACTCTTTGCTTTTATAAAGGTTTTCAT
>Ga0172378_10004996_pt1 | contig 12406 bp, 12 predicted proteins | sample GrowelOW332metaG_FD_119755 | JGI IMG/M metagenome (GOLD analysis project Ga0172378, IMG submission 119755) | Groundwater microbial communities from an aquifer near a municipal landfill in Southern Ontario, Canada - Pumphouse #3_1 metaG | ecosystem: Environmental > Aquatic > Deep subsurface >...
CGCACTGCATAGCGAATAGTCTAAATTGGGAATGGCAGAAAACCCCATCGTGTAGTATTGTAACTTGTATATGACGATTCCTGAGATAGCCAAAAAAGCTGGGGTATCAATTGCGACGGTTGACCGAGTTCTCCATAAGAGAGGACGAGTTTCCGACAAAACCATCAAAAAAATCCAAGAGATTATTGACACCTATGGATATGAACCCAATCCGTTTGCTCGGAATCTTAAGTTGAATCGTCGGTATCTGATCGGAATTTTGGTACCCAATCCCCAAACCAGGTCAGTTCATGGTTATTGGGAAGATATCTGTAATGGATGCATGGACGCAAAGAAAGAATTCAATTCAGATGCGGTGCAACTGGTTTTTCAGTTCTACGAGAATACGATAGCAGGGAGCCTTTTGGAAAGTGGTAAAAAGCTTATAGCGAAACAAGTTGATGGGATAGTACTCTCTCCCCTTCTTTCTGATGAGGCTACGGAACTCATCGCATTGTTGGGGTCAACTCCTTACGCCATCATCGATGCCATCCTGCCAGGGGCAAAGCCCATCATCGACACTACACAGAATCCATATCTTGCAGGTCTGACGGCTGGACGAATGTTACAAATGATTCATCCCAATTGCAGAAGGATTCTTTCCCTTTGGGGTTGGTCAACCTCGTGTAGTCTGGTTGAGAAAAAAAGGGGATTCAATGATGCTTTTGGAAAAGAGATCGAGAATCTTCAATTGGTCCTTGACGAGAAAAAACCGATGGAACCATACATTTTCGATTACTTGAAAACACACGCTCCCGTAGACGGCGTCTTTGTCCTGCACTCACAAAGTGAACTACTGGTACGAGCTTTGGATAAACTCAATCCGAAGAAGAGGCCGACAATCGTGGGTTTCGATACGACCCCTTTGAATATTCGGCTCCTTGAAGAGGGTAAAATCGACTGTTTGATTTCTCAAGATCCTTATCAGCAAGGATATGATGCGGTAAAAAAAATGTGTCTTTTTGTAATATACAAGAACACAAAGTTTGAAGAGCAACATGCTCCCGTAAGAATCATTATTAAGGAAAATCTAAAATCATATTCTTTCCCAAACAGCATTCTGAATAAGGAAGATTTCCAATGAAGCGTATCATTTTGGGGATGAGGTTTTTTGCGTAAGATATCCGGGACAATCTCGGATTCTTGCAACACTTTGCCGCCTGTCTCAAGGCCATATCCGCCAAGATACCATCGGACTTCCAATCGGAAGAGATGGAGACTTCCGAACTGGTTCCCATGGAATGTCGTCGTTTCCTTTCCCCTACTCCTTACATTGTCACCTATCCATCATTCGATTCTTTAAAGATTTGGTTGACAGTTCTCCAGAAAGGGGTGAATAATATGTGCATGCGGTAACGTTACCGCATTGTGTAATTCTTACTTGAAAGACAGGTGACCATGAGACAAGAGAAACAAAAAAAAGCTACGGATGTCTCCCTGAAAACTGATGACAAGTTGGCATTGCGGTATCTGATGCCAGCAATTTTCTTCCTTGTGGTTTTCATGGCTTATCCAATTCTCAATGTCTTCTATTACTGTTTTCAAAACTACAACATCACAAAACCCTATCTAAACGGGTTTGTTGGATTTGAGAACTTCAAAAACCTCTTCCACGACAACCTTTTCACCAGCAGCATTCTGATATCGTTGCGGTGGGTGGTCATTGAAGTTTTCTTCCAATTGGTTATTGGGATGATAACGGCATTGATCCTCAATACGTCGTTCAGAGGCAAAGGAGTTTGTCGAGCCCTTGTCTTCGCCCCTTGGGCTGTATCCGGAGTTCTTACCTCCATGCTCTGGTCTCTGATTTACAATGAAAACATGGGCGTGTTGAACGACTTGCTCCTAAAACTTGGGCTTATCGCAAAGAGAATTGCCTGGGTCAGTTCTTACGACACGGCCTTTGGAGCCCTTTGTGTGGCTGAGCTGTGGAGGGGACTTCCGTTCTTTTCCATCATGCTCCTCGCAGGATTGCAAGGAATTCCTCAGGAAGTTTATGAAGCTGCGAATGTCGATGGGGCCAGTCGATGGCAGACGTTTTGGTATATAACAGTCCCTGAACTGAAAAATACCATTATTCTCTCAACATTGCTCCGCAGTGTATGGGAATTCAATAACGTGGATGTCATCTTCAATCTTACGGGTGGCGGCCCAACGAACCGGACCATGACGCTTACGATGTATCTTACCCAGACCGCTGTATACGAAAACAATTTTGGATATGGCTCAACAATCGCCGTCGTGGCTTTCGTCATTTTGGCCGTCGCTGCGGCTTTGTACATCAAAATCACGGGTTTTGGCAAGGAGGAATGAAGATGCACAAAAGAAACTACCGAAAAACTCGTGATGCAATCTTTTTGAGGATTATCCCCCTCTTCATCATCCTTTGTTTTGTACTCTTCCCGTTTTATTGGACGTTGAACACATCCTTCAAGAATGAAGGTGAAATCGTTTCCCGAAATGTATCCTATTTACCCAAAAACCCAACTGTCGAAAACTATGTGATTTCATGGGTTGATGTTGGCTTTTCAAAGTTTTTTGCAAACAGTTTGGGGGTTGCCTTTGCCAGTTGCCTGATCACCGTATTGGTGTCCTTGTTTGTCGGATATGCCCTCGATCGATTTAAGTTTCGCGCGAAACAATCCTTCATGTTGATTTTGCTGTGTACCCAATTTCTTCCAAGTGCCATGTTGATCATCCCTTTGTTCCTGATTTTCACCAAATTGGGACTGATTAACACGCGCTTATCCCTTGTCCTCGTCTATACGGCTTTCAATATTCCGTTTTCCTCAATCATGATGAGGGGATTTGTGGAGAAAATACCGGTTTCCTTGGAGGAATCCGCTTACCTTGATGGTTGTACGCGCATGCAGGCAATTTGGAAGATTGTTTTCCCCATGCTGACCCCGTCCATTGTCGCCTGTGCATCTTTCGCATTTGTTTCCTGTTGGAATGAGTTTCTCTATGCGCTGATGTTCCTCAATGATTCGAAGAAGTTCACCATTCCCATCGGTCTTTCCTTGATGCGGGGTGAGTTTGATGTGAATTATGGGACATTGGCTGCGGGAAGCATCATCGCTTTGATTCCCGCGATCGCAATGTTTGCGTATGTCCAAAAATACCTTGTTGGCGGTTTGGCGGCCGGCTCGGTAAAAGGCTAAGACACTCTTTCAATTCTAAAAGGAGGAATTTATGAAAAAGAGATGGTTGGTGGCTTTATTGTGTGCGGCATCGGCAACAGGAATGCTGTTTGCAAATGGCGCTCAAGAAACAACAAAAACAGAGGGACCGGTAACCCTGACATTCTGGTATGAGAACGCTGGGCCGAACAGGACTCCGTATATTGAGGAACTGATAAGCAGATTCGAAAAAGAAAATCCAAATATCAGGATTGAGCTGACAGGACTCTCCAACAGTGATGCCAAGAGCAAGTTTGATGTTGCCGTTGCGGCAAAACAGACTCCGGATGTTTCTGGCATGCAGGTGCAATGGCTGGCCGGATACATCAACAATGGTGCTTTGGAACCACTTGACGCATATGTGGATACATGGTCCGAAAAAGATGACCAGAATGCCGAAGTCGTACGCGCCATGAGAGCGATGGATTCTCAGAATCGTCTCTTCATGTTGGCAAACACTTCCAATTTCACCCCCATCTATTGGGCCCGTGCGGATTGGTTCAAGGAACAGGGATTGGAGGCTCCTCAGACTTGGGATGACTTTTTCTCTGATATCGAAAAAATGACAGACGAAAGTAAGGGCCGTTACGGTTTCAGCATTCGTGGTGGTGCAGGCGGACCTGACCAGTTGACCGATTACCTATATGGCTATTCAGGTATCGATCAACCGTTCACCGCTGATGGTAAGAGCACATTGAACGATCCCCTGCACGTCGAGGCTCTGGAGAGACTTGCCGCCATCTACAACAAATATACGCCGCAAAGCGACATTACCAATGCCTACAAGGAAATGGTTGCTGCTTTCGATTCCGGTACAGTCGGTATCATCCAGCACAACCTTGGTTCTTATGGCGAGCATTCCAAGGCATTCCAGCCCGATCAGTTCTTCGCATTTGTCTCCCCTGTGGGAAAGAATGGACAGCGCGTCGCCTCATTCACTTCCAACGCGACGGGTTTCTGCATGTACAAGAGTTGCCAGCATAAGGAAGAGGCTTTCAAGTTCATCGCCTTCATGTGCAGCGAACCATCACAAAGCTATTTCAATGAGCATATCGGTCAGATGCCGGTAAGCAACTCTGCAGCGAATGAGGATTGGGTGCAGACGAGGCAGCACATTAAAGCCGCTATGGCCGCAAGATCCGATGGTCATACCGTCTCCTTCCCGTATCCGCATTATCTTCCGGATTATGCGTCCATCAACAACAAGATCGCACAACCCGGATTCCAAGCAGTTCTTTCGGGAACCATGTCCGCAAAAGATATGCTGGACCGGTGGGCGGACGCACTGACGAAAGCTCTTGCCGAGTATAACAAATATGTAAAGAAATAGATTTTTCCTGCGATGGGGCTTTTGTCCCATCGCGATTCTTTTGAAACGCTGAGGATAGAAAATTGGAAAAGAAAAAGATAAACAACACTGATTTGCTTGTCTCTCGGATTTGTCTCGGAACCATGCATTACGGTGATATTCAGAACCAAACAGAAGCTGCACAGCAGCTTGACACTTTCCTTGAATGGGGTGGAAATTTTGTCGACACCGCCCATGTATATGGACAGTGGGTCCCCGGGCTTGGTTCCTCAAGTGAGGAATATATCGGCAAATGGATCGCCAAGAGCGGCAAAAGGAATCATATCGTTCTTTCCACGAAAGGTTGTCATCCCGCACTCGATAACCGTTCGGTGTCTCGCGTGACCCCCGAATGCATTCACAAGGACTTGCGGGAAAGCCTCGAACTTCTGAAAACGGACTTTGTGGACATTTATTTTCTTCATCGTGATAATCCGTCTCTCCCGGTAAACGTGATCATTGACGCGTTGGAACAAGAAGTAAAAGCGGGAAATATGAGATATTACGCTTGTTCCAATTGGAAACCGGAAAGAATACTTGCGGCAAACACCTATGCCAAGAGCATTGGGAGCAAGGGATTCGTCGTGAACCAACTCATGTACAGTCTTGCGGACATAACATGGGCTGGAATTGAAGACCATACCTTGGAAGGCATGGATCAAAAAACATATGCATTCCAAAAAGAACAACATATGGACGTGATGGCTTATTCATCCATCGCAAAGGGATATTTCAATAAGAAATACTTGGGGAAACCCATTGGGAAATTGATCGAGAATGCCTATGGCAACGCTTCGAATGAGATACTGTACCAAATCATGAAGCCTTATCTAGAGGTTTTCCGTCCTATCGATATCGAAATCCAATACTTGCTGAGGGTACCGGGGTTTTCTGTATTTCCCATCACTTCATATAGTTCCACAGAACAGATGAGACAGGGGTTTGCGTCGGAAGAAGCCAAAGTACCACAAGTTTTATTAGATCTTCTCCACAAGGAGAAACAATACATTCTAAAGGGGTGAAAAAGATGAAAATCGCTCTGATCAATGAAAACAGCCAGGCTGCAAAGAATCCGTTGATTCTGGGCACCTTGGAAAAAGTAGTGAAGCCTATGGGATATGAGGTCTTCAACTATGGCATGAACGGACCTGAAGATACGTCAATTACGTATGTCCAGAACGGTATCATTGCCGCAGTTCTCCTGAACACCCATGCTGTCGATTTCGTTATTACAGGTTGCGGAACGGGTGTTGGAGCTATGTTGGCCTTGAACTCTTTCCCTGGGATCGTTTGTGGTTTGGCTTCCGATCCTGCTGATGCTTTTATGTTCACGCAAATCAACAATGGCAATGCGCTATCCATTCCCTTTGCAAAAGGATTTGGTTGGGGTGGTGAGTTGAATCTGCAGTATCTCTTTGAAAAGCTTTTCTCTTCTGAATGGGGGAATGGGTACCCCCCGGAAAGGAAGGTTCCCGAAAACAGAAATGCAGCAATACTCTGCGACGTACGCAAGTATGCTTTCCACGATCTGGAAACCATTCTCAAGTCGCTTGATAAAGATCTGGTAAAAGGTGCTTTTTCTACCGAAGGGTTCAAGAAAAGCTATAAGGCAAATGCACAAGATACCTCATTGTTTGCTTTCATTGACGAAGTCACCAAATAAGGAGCGGAACATGATTGGGAAAACCTATCCATCGGAGAGTTTGCAGTTTAAGGATCCCCTTACCGGAAGAATGATTACGAAACTCACTTCGAAATACCAGAATTACCATCTGTACTTCACGGAAAATTCATTTACAACGGGTGATGAGGAAATCGTTTTTCTTTCTTCCCGTCCCTACGAAGATCGAAAATGCTTCAACTATTTCAGCATGAATCTGAAAAGCGGCGTAATTACGCAATTGACTGACGAACCGAACGGGATCGATAACGGCCATACCAAGACACCGGAAAGTCGCTATCTGCTTTATGTCTGCAATAATAGTAGCGTGCTTAAGTTGATGGACACAAAAACGGGGGAAGCCACGGTGATGTACGTCGAGACTGATCCCAGTTATGAAATCGAACAACCATCCTTTAGCTGTGACCATCGGTATATCGGTGTGGTACGCAATGAGCAACCAAAAAACTCGGTGGGAGACAATTACACGGGGTTTAAGGAAACAATGTTCGCCACGAAGATTTCCCAGATCATTTTGATCCCCATCGACCAACCGGGAAAGCCCGAAGTGGTGTGGACGGATACCCATTGGATTGGGCATTTGCAGTTTTCTCCCCAGATCCCGACCTTGTTGTCGTTCTGTCACGAAGGACCATGGAACTATGTCCAGCAGAGGATTTGGTTGTTTGATACCGTGACAAGGATGCCGGTCCCTTGCTTCCGCCAAAAAGAAGACGATAGTGTCGGTCATGAATTTTGGACAAGAAACAATATGATCTTCTTCGATAACCGGAAGGCTGGGCATGATGGAACGATTACGGTGAATCGGAATCAGGCGGTCACTCAGGAGAATATTGCCAAAGAAAAGCATCAGGTTCCCTATGTTGGGCTTGCCGATATTCATGGAAACGTGGTGAGAACCATCCCTCTTCCGTATTATTGCAACCATTATCATGCCAATATCGACAACACTCTGTTGGTCGGGGATGATGTCGACAATCTGGTGTTGATCGATATCAGCGGTGAAAAGTCCACCTTGAAGAATCTTTGTTATCACGGAACTTCTTGGAATGGGCAACTCACCCATTGCCATCCGACATGGAGTTGGACCAATAAGTATATCCTCTATGAGGCGGAAAGAGACCAAAAATGCAATCTCTATCTGCTTGAGATGTAATGTTCATATCGCTTGAACACCGTCATGCCAAACTAGTCGTCGATACCGGCCATGGCATGACGATTTTGTCTTATCAACTCTATGGACAAGAACTAATAGTCTTTGACCAGCTCAGAAAGGCCGGATGCTTGACGTATGGTATTCCCATCTTGTTTCCTACACCCAATCTCGTTGCAGGAGGCAACTTCCACTTTGAAGGGGTAACTTATGCGGGATACCACCACGGGATGACCCGACTACTGCCGTTTGTAGTTGCCAACAAAACCCGGAATTCGGTCACGGGATATCAGATCTTTGAAAAAGGCAATGTGCCGTATGAGAATTTTCCATTTTCCTTGAAGCTCTCGATAACCATCACCCTCGATAATGATGGTGTCGCCTGGTTCTACCAGGTGGAATCTCATGATGCGAAGGATATCCCTTTTGGCATCGCAATTCACCCATTCTTTCGTAGAACCTCGGATGCTATGTTCTGGACCAATGCTCCTTACCATATGGAATCGGATGAAAAGGACGGGCCTACCGGGAAACTACAACCAGCGTCCATGGAAACGCCGATGGCGGTCGATGATAAGCAACTTGACGATGTCTATTTCCATCCAACGGCAAAAGCGAATTCTGGAATCAGAATCTACGGCCATCCTTTCATCATCACAGGATCAAACGAGTTTCATCATGTGGTCATCTATACCCCCCGACACAAAGACTTCTTCTGCGTAGAACCCCAATCCTGCGCCAATAATGCCATTAACTTCCACAACCGTTATCCGGACCTGTCTGGTCTGCAGATAGTTAAGCCGGGAGAATGCAATTCAGGATGGATGCGTATCATATCGTCCTGATTGATTAAAATTGGATCAAACCCGAGAGAAAACAATTTAAAGGATATTCATGATCTCATTATATTGACCAACATATCTCGCCCTTGCAACTTCGCTCATCTTCTGCCAATCTCTTTGGATTTTCTGCAGTACCCAATGTTTTCCTTCCTCAAATTCCATCCCCTGTTTCTCATAGGCTACAAAAAACAATGATGGCAGATCGGACATATGGGCAACTGCATCGGCATCAGCAAGGCATTGCTCCTCTGCTGTTTCCTTCGGCATCAAGACACTTCCCCTATGGTGCAGAATGCATTGAGCAACCATGTCGGTTTTCTCTACAGGATACCCAGCTTCTCGTAAAAGGCATCTCGCTCTTTCTGCACCGTGGATGTGATGGTCTTTTGCTTTGGAATAATCCTCAATGCCTGCCAGGTCGTGCAACAGCGTGGCTATTCGAACAACTTCCGCATCGGCTGAATGCAATTGGGCTAACTCATTTGCGATAGCAACCATAGGACGTATATGGTTTTCCCAAATCTCATATCCATAAACATTCCTCTCAGACAAACAAGTTTTCTCCACCAAATCTGCGAGCGCCCGTTCAATGTCTGACGTAAAACTATAGGGTTCTCGGACATTGCCAAGTGAGAGACGTTTTGCAAGGCTGTACCTATCCACAAACTGAACTTGCGAAATCGGGCTTACATGTCCTCAATATAATTCCAATGCTGACTGCCTCCAGGCCTTTCCTTCAGCAATGCCGAGATGTTCTTGATGATATGAATCATAAAACAAGCTTGAGACATCCACGATATTGATCAGCATATCGGCATCGGCGACGCAGTATTCTTCAGGGGAACTCTTGGGAAGGTTCAAGTCTGCCCTATGGTTGAAAATACTCTTTGCAACCAATTCAGTCTTGTCCGGGGGATACTGGTAACCAGCTAGAATTTCCTTGGCACGTTCGGCCCCAAAGATGTGATGCTTTTTCCTTTTCGAGAAATCCTCAATTCCTGCCAAATCATGAAGCAACACAGCAAGGGTTACAATTTCCTCATCCGCCATATGGACAACAGCAAGTTCCTGTGCGATGGGAACCATAGGCTTGACATGATATTTCCATATCCCATATCCAATCTTGTTTTGCTCTGACGCACAGGCATGTTCCACAAATTCTGCAATCGTATCGATCAGTGCGGTATCCATACGAATCCCCTTTCTCTTAACATAGCCTTGCAACCAGAGTTTTTCAAGAATTACAACCATTTTAGCGATAATGAACAATCCATTCTAAACCCTGTAAAAAAACTGCCCCGCCTTACAATCGCCAAAGGATTCTGGAACCTCAGAGACGAATTGACGATCCTACCAAAATCGATATCGGTGTAGATCCATATCTCAATTGGAATTCTCCAGAATACATTTCTGCCCGAAATCCATTTGGACGAAGAGACTGTGCAACTGACTCTTCTCTTCCTTCTTGTCCAGTACCATGGTATTTTCTCCTTTGCACATGCGTGTAAGAAAAGTATCACCCATGGCCGACAGAGGCAAAATTCATGAGGATGCACGCTATGACGACGGTTCGTCCCGCCGAACGTTCCGATAGTTTTTCCGGTACAGGAGCACAAAAGACGGAACAGTGGGTACGTCCCCTCCTTCGTGACGGATATGAAGTGCAGTGAATAGACACAATAATCTGAAATCCTTTCCCCTGATTTTCTTCAATCACTCTCAAGATACCCCCGAGCTAGCTCCCAAGCCTCCGAATCACACTTTCCCCCAATTATGATATACTCGACGTTCATCTCAAGCCTTGGCATCAATCAGGATGAGCTGAAGACGTTCAATAGATTCAGAAAAGTTTTTCATGCGGTTCTCCTAAGACACAATTTTAGTTTGTTGACATATAATTTTTATCGATTTACCTTGGTTTCCAGAGCTGACATCGCTCACTAATCTGGAAAAAAGAGGTGAAAGAATATGTATCATGGAAGATTCAAAGGCTCGCATTATGAGGCAGGCTACAAATACGGGACACTGTTGAAGAAGCATGGAAACATTATTAGTGACAGCCCGACTTTTGAAATAACGGACAAGCTAAAAGAGTTCGCAAAAAGCAGTCTGCCCGTTTACCAAGAATATTACCCAGAGATAGTCGATGAGATAAAAGGTATGGCCGACGGTCAGGACAGCCCGATGGAAAATGTAATCAATCTGCTTTTTCCCATGTATTGCTTTAAACCGGAAAACCATTGCACGACCTTCGCTGTCGCTGATGGAGAACATGTCTTTCTTGGCAAGGACAGCGATTTTCTCGTCAGCATAGAAAAGTTGTATATGAACTGCTTGTATGCTCTTGATGGTGTTTTTGCATTCAACGGCAATACTACCGCATTTATTCAGATCGAAGACGGCATGAACGAAAAGGGCCTTGCCGCCGCGCTTACCTTCCTTTATCCGCACATCAATAAGCCGGGACTAAATGCCGGTATGCTTGTACGGTATCTTCTTGAAAAGTGTGCAACAACCGATGGAGCCATCGCGGCATTGAATAAACTGCCGATAGCCTCTGCGCAAACCATCACGCTTGCAGACAAAAATGGGAAGATAGCGGTTGTTGAGTGCAATCCAGTAAAGCTCGAGGTAAGATATCCAAAGTCAGGAGAACGTTATGTGGCAGCCGCCAATTGCTTTGTTTCGGATGCTATGAAAGAATTTCGTACACCACCGAACTTAGATAGCTGGCGCTCCGAAGAACGCTTTGCCACCGCCGACAATGCATTGCGCGACCGGGACGGCGACTATTCCCTCGACTTCTGCAAGGATGTATTATCGGGAAAATATGGCTTTATTTGCCAGTACGACCGGAAGAAAAACGCCGATACTGTCTGGTCGGCGATTTATGACACCAGAAATGCCCGCTTTTACCGTGTGGAAGGAAATCCATCAAGGAAATTATTTGCAGAAGACACTCGCCGTTTCAAGAAAGTCTTGGCATCAATCAAAACGAACTGAAGGCATTCACCTTTTGTCATCTCCTGTCCTTCCTTCTTTGGATATCACCGGTAGGAAGATGCTTACCGATACTGTTTATGATGATTTTCCTTTTCAGCCGACTCCTGAAGATCAGCGAGAATCCGCACGCACGTCAGCCTACTGGGGCGGACCTGTAATCCATGATTCCGCAAATGTCTCGTGCAATGCACATATGCCATGCCGAGGATATCCTGCGATTCCAGACTGAAAGGCAAACTTAAGGATTTCAAGGGAAGAATGCAGGGATAGCAATCGCGCGGAAACTTGCCTGCGTCATGTACTCCATACTCAAAAACGGAACTTTGTTCTCTTCCGAAGATGAGGCGGGGAAAAAAGGGATTGAGGTATATCAGCAAAGGAAGAACTTGGTGGATAGAGGATCATATAACAAAAACAGCAAATCTTGCAGAGAGTTTTCGGAACTTGTAAACCATACTAACTATATATATTTAAATAATTTATTAATTTGTGCTATAGAGGATTGACAGGGATCATAGAAGGTTCTAATTATGAGGAACGGCTTTCCGCTAGTAAGAATAATTACGACGCAATGCGGATCCTTGAGAAAAAGCATATTAGCCGTTAAACTAAACGAAATGGGAAAAGACAATGAGGAAACAAATAGGAAGCATCAAGGAACTGGACGAGAATTATATTTGGAGAGACAAAGCCGGACTTATCACCAAGGAACTGGGAAGATCCGTTGGAAGTAAAAAGATTTATGCGAATATGGATATTGTCCCTCCAAAGTGTTTCAGTACTAAATATCATAGTCATTCCCAACAGGAAGAGTTTTTTCTCATCATATCCGGAGAAGGGACTTTGCGTTTGCAAAACAAGGAAATTACGATCAAAGAAGGTGATTTCTTGGCAAAACCTGCAGGAGAAGGGATCGCTCATACGTTCTTCAACTCGGGAAAAGAAAATCTGATCATCCTTGATGTCGGGACAAACGAGGCGGAAGATACCTGTTATTATCCCGATGAAGGCGTATACATGCTCAAGTCAAACAACACGAGGCACATCGTCCATTCAGAATCCTTCGCTGACGGCTGGTCGTCGAATCCCAATGAGTAACCTCTATCGCAGAGGCAAACACACATCATAGGCCTCTCAAAGGCTGAGGGAGAACCCTACGCC
>Ga0172378_10004997_pt1 | contig 12406 bp, 8 predicted proteins | sample GrowelOW332metaG_FD_119755 | JGI IMG/M metagenome (GOLD analysis project Ga0172378, IMG submission 119755) | Groundwater microbial communities from an aquifer near a municipal landfill in Southern Ontario, Canada - Pumphouse #3_1 metaG | ecosystem: Environmental > Aquatic > Deep subsurface >...
CAAAAAGAAAATACCCAAACATATTACTCAAGCAAAGCCAACAATCTTTCAAAAACATCGAAATTGGAGAGGTTTAGAAATTGAGGCTAGAGGATAAATCCCGACATATAATCCACAGGGCCAGTATTTCTCTCTTTGAATATCTCTTTATTTTATGGTTGATTATGTATAAAAATACAGATTTTATGCATAGATTAACGCTTTTTATGGCCTTTCCTCTTGCATAAAAATAAAATTCCTTGTAATGTCGAAGATATCAGCAATATAAGGAGAAACCATAATGACTATTCAAACAAGTACATCCATGTTCATGACAACCATGTCTTTCTCCTTCATGATGATGCCCAACAGGGCATAACAACATCATTCAGCTTCGTAAAGCCGCTATAGTGCTTTGAACAAAATAACCATAAAAACAAAGAAATTTTATCATACATACGTGGAATAGGATTACTCTCTTTTCTCGTATAATAGTGCAATATACCTCTATGCGTTACAAACGTCAGAGAGATAAAAGAGGATGGGACATACATTGAAAAAAAATTTATTGGCAATTATCGTAGCTTTAGCTACAAGTGCAACTTTATTTGCAAGTGGTGCAGCAGAAACTGCAACTCCTGCAAAAAATTCCGATGGACTTACTGTATTGAAAGTTGGTGCAACACCACTTCCACACTCAGCAATGCTTGAGTTGGTAAAAGATGACCTCAAAGCTGAAGGCGTTGATCTTGAGGTTGTTGAATTCACCGATTATGTGACACCGAATGAAGCACTTGCAAGTGGTGAACTTGATGCAAACTACTTCCAGCATCTTCCTTACATGGAGTCATATAATAAGAATCATGGCACAACACTGACCAGTGCTGGCGGTATCCACATTGAACCTTTAGCTTTGTATTCTCAGAAATATCAGAGTCTTGATGCACTTCCATCTGACTCTCATATAGCTATTCCAAATGATCCAACCAATGAAGGACGAGCTTTGCTCCTGCTCCAAAGTGCTGGTTTGATAACCCTCAATGATGATGCTTCCTTAGAATCAACACCATTTGATATTAAGGATAATCCAAAGAACATCATATTCGATGAAATTGAAGCTGCTTCTCTTCCTCGAGTTCTTTCCGATGTTGCAGGTGCTGTTATCAATGGTAACTATGCTATTCCTGCTGGATTAATTGCTACTCGTGATGGTTTGTATATTGAAGGTGCAGATAGCCCTTATGTCAATATCATTGCGGTACAAAAGGGTAATGAAAATAATGATGCTATTGTAAAATTGGTGAAGGCTCTACACAGTCAAAAAGTAAAAGACTGGGTTGCAGAGCAGTATCCTAACGGCGAAGTGGTATTGGTGAGCGATCAAAAGTAATCGCGTTATTGATATTATTTCTCTCATTCATCTCCCCAAAACTGCTTTGGGGAGATGAATTTTTATCGTTTTAAAATAAATTTGCTATGATTCCTTTTGCTGAGGTGCTATGATTCAGCTATGGACATATTCTCATACATAATAATAGCACTGTTGCTTATCATTCTTTTGTTACTTCTTCGTTTGAGCAGTCATAAAGGAAGTGATGACTCGGTGCAACTACTTCTCAAAGAAAATTCACAAACGCGATCAGAACTCCAGCAAATGCTTGAGTCTCAACGATCTTCTCTCTCTCTTCAGGTCAGTGATCTTGAAAAAAGATTAAATTTTAGTCTGACCAGTGTGGAAGGAAAAAGTGATAAATTAAGTGATCGGGTCAATGCCCAATTGGAATTGATTCGACAAGATAATGAAAAACGTCTCGATGAAATGCGTAAAACGGTTGATTCTCGATTGACCACAACGCTGGATTCACGACTTGGTGAGTCGTTTAAGATTGTCAGTAATCAACTAGAGGTCGTAAATCATTCTCTGCTTGAAATGCAAAGCTTAGCCAGTGGTGTGGGAGATCTTACTCGATTACTGGGCAATATTAAAACCCGAGGAACTTGGGGTGAATTGCAGGCTCAAAATCTTCTTGATCAAGTCTTTACACCGACCCAGTATGAAACAAATATTGAAACAAGAAAGGGCAGTGGTCAACGGGTTGAGTTTGCCTTGAAAATGCCCGGTGTTGGCGATAAGCCCGTTTATTTACCTATTGATGCAAAGTTCCCAAAAGAAGATTATGAGCGACTGCAGCAGGCGCAAGAGAGAGGGGACACGGAGAGTTTTAACGGTGCCCGTACTGCTCTTGCTCGCAGGATCAATGATGAAGCAAAAAAAATTAGCAGTAAGTATTTAGATCCTCCGCATACCACTGATTTCGCCATTATGTACCTTCCTCTTGAGGGACTGTATGCTGAAGTGCTTAATATTCCTGGCCTTGTTGAAGGCTTACAGCGTAATTATAAAGTAGTTCCTAGTGGTCCTACCACGTTCTTAGCATTACTGAATAGTTTACAGATGGGCTTTAGAACATTGGCTATTGAGAAACGAAGTGAGGAAGTGTGGAATGTTCTTTCTGCGGTAAAAACCGAATTTCTTAAGTTTGGAACACAGGTTGATAAAGTGCAACAGAAACTATCGGTTGCACAAAGTAGTATTTCTGTACTTGGCCGAAGAACGCGTGTGATGAATAGCAAATTAAAACATGTGGAACAACTTGAAAGTGATGAAGAGGGGGAAGAGTCTATCAGTAAAACTGCAACATCTTCTCTGCTTTCTCAACAGGATGAAAGGATGAAAATTATTGCTGAGGTACCATCAGAGAGTGGATTAGGTGTTTCCAGCAACGAAGAATAATGGAAAGTTATTGCATAAATATGCAATAATCTATTATATTATGAATAATGATACAAAAATACTTGCTTTTGTACAAAGAAAGGGTTGATTGTATCAAAACGTGTAGAGGTAGCTATGAAAAACGAAATTAATTTAAAGGGACGAAGTTATTTGACCCTTCGTGATTACACAACAGAGGAAATTCTTTTTCTCCTTGACCTTTCTGCAAAGCTCAAAGCAAAGAAAAAAGGAAAAAAACTCAACAAGAAAAAAGCGAAAAAGCGTGCTATCGATGTTTCTGGTAAATTGCTGGATAAGAAAAATATTGTGCTTATTTTTGATAAGACCTCAACTCGTACACGTTGTTCTTTTGAAATTGCAGCTTACGATGAAGGGGCACATGTTACCTTCTTAACCAATAGTCAGATGGGTAAGAAAGAATCAATTGAAGATACCGCTAAAGTACTGGGAAGAATGTATGATGGTATTGAATATCGTGGATATTCAATGGATCTTGTGAAAGATTTGAGTAAATATAGTGAAATTCCTGTATGGAACGGTTTAACCGATGATGATCATCCCACTCAGGTTCTTGCAGACTTTTTAACGGCACATGAACATAATGGAAAAGCGTATGCTGATATGAAATTAGCCTATATTGGGGACGGACGCAATAATGTTGCCAATGCCCTGATGATTGGTGCTGCCAAAGTAGGGATGGATTTTAGTATTGCTACTCCTGAATCACTTGATCCAGATCCTGCCTTATTGAAGGAAATGAAAGCTGTTGCCGCACAGACTGGTAGTACCATTCAGATCACAACTGATCCGAAAAAAGCAGTAAAAGGTGCTGATATTATTTATACCGATATCTGGGTTTCAATGGGTGAAGAAGCAAAAACTGAGGAACGAGTAAAACTCTTGCTCCCTTATCAAGTAACCATGGATTTATTGAAAGCCAGTGGAAATGATAAGGTTTTGTTTGAACACTGTTTGCCAAGTTATCATGATCTCAATACCGATGTGGGAAAAGCCATGGGTAAAAAGTTTGGTCTCAAAGAAATGGAAGTAACAGATGAAGTTTTCCGTTCGAAACATTCAGTTGTCTTTGACGAAGCAGAAAATCGCCTGCATACCATTAAAGCCGTGATGGTTGCTACGTTGAGTGATCGTTTGTATCAATAACATACCTGTTGTATAAGGTATAAGAAAGGAGGATGTAGTCATGAGGCTTCATCCTTTTTTTGTGGGTCATTGTCTTGATTATCTCTTCTATCAATGATACACATGTAATTCTTTATGGATACAGATTTCATGGGTGAAGCTGTATGGTTAATCCAGTGTTCGTTTATTTTGACACTGGCGCCTTATTATGTAATAATGGCTTTGTTATGAATGAGTATGAGGAGATTGGCTGATGCCTAAGAAAATAAATCATGAAGAAAGGAAAGAGAAAATTCTTTCAATGGCACTAAAAGTGTTTGCTGAAGAAGGATACAAAGATTCAAACCTTTCATTAATCGCACAGAAATGTGGTATATCTCGACCAACAATCTATCAATACTTTAAAGATAAAAATGAAATCTATTATTATGCAGTCAAGTTGGTAACAGGAAAGATGTTTGCAAAGTATGCAGCGCATGCTTGGACTGATGATGGTGGAAGTGTTTTAAATCGTATTAGTTGGATTTGTTCCGATATTATTGATACAGGATTACAACATAGTGGAGAGCTTATCTCACTTGTGGATGTCATGTTGATTATGAGAAAAGAAGGGCAAGATTTTAATGCAATGATTTTAAAGAGAACCGCAAAACTCAATATTCTCTTTAAACGATTATTGCGAGCTGGAGTTGCTAATGGCGATATTAAAAAAGATTGTGATGTGAAAATGATTTCAGACCATTTGGCTTTGCTGATTGAATCTTTTGTCATTGAACTTGCTTTCTTAGAATTGCCAAATGCTGATAAGAATAAAGAGTTGATTTCAACCTATTTACAGTTCTTTCAGAATCCAGATAAAAAGAATACATAAAGAAACCCTTTCTTTTATGAAAGAAAAAAAATACTGTCCTCATTATTTGAGTGCAGTATTTTTTTTCTCTTGTCTTCACAATTTTATTTGATTATCTTTAAAGTACTCAGGGGTGAGTACGATAAAGGACAAAAATATGGATATGGAATCATTGACAATTAAGTTGAAAGAAGCAATGCAAACGGCTGGAACTTTGGCCCATGATAGCGGTAATCCTGAAATTACCACCGAACATGTATTGCTTGCTTTGATGCAACAAAAAGAAGGTTTGCTCGGACCATTATGCGAAAAAATTGGTATCAGCCCATTGACCGTAGAAGATGGATTAACTGGGCTCATTGAAAAACTTCCGAAAGCTTACGGGGGAAATAGTAACCTCTCTCTGTCTCAAGAGTGTGGTAATATCCTCTACGATGCAGAGAAAGAAAGTCTTAAATTTAAAGATGAATATATTAGTGCTGAACATTTTTTGCTTGCAACGTTACAAAGTAAGGGCAATGCAAAAGATTTCTTAGTCGAAGTAGGTCTGACACGAAATAATGTCCTTGCTGCATTGAAAGACATACGAGGTGGACAGCGAGTGACGAGTAACGACCCTGAGAGTCGTTATAAGAGTCTTGAAAAGTACTGTATGGATTTAACGAAAAAAGCCCGGAATGGTAAGTTGGATCCTGTGATTGGTAGGGATGATGAAATTCGTCGTTTAATGCAAGTCTTATCGAGACGAACAAAAAATAACCCAGTATTGATTGGTGAACCAGGGGTTGGTAAAACTGCTATTGTTGAAGGACTTGCACAGCGTATTGTTTCTGGTGATGTTCCTGAATCATTGAAGAATAAAAAAATTCTCTCCCTTGATATGGGTTCTTTGCTGGCCGGTGCAAAATTCAGAGGCGAATTTGAAGAAAGGTTTAAATCTGTCGTGAATGAAATTATCCGAAGTGAAGGTCAAATTATCCTCTTCATTGATGAATTACATACCATCGTTGGAGCAGGAGCTGCTGAAGGATCGACCGATGCTTCCAATATGATAAAACCAGCGTTAGCTCGAGGAGAATTACATGCCATCGGTGCAACCACGTTGGATGAATATCGCAAATATATTGAACCAGATAAAGCTTTAGAGCGTCGTTTCCAGCCCGTCTATACCAAGGAACCAACCGTAGAAGATACAATTGCTATTTTACGTGGTCTCAAGGAAAAATATGAAGTGCATCATGGGGTACGAATCAAAGATGAAGCCCTTGTCGCCGCTGCTACGTTGAGTAATCGATATATTACCAACCGTTTCCTTCCTGATAAAGCTATTGATTTAGTTGATGAAGCTGCAAGTCAATTGAAAATTGAAATAGAAAGTCAGCCTGAAGAGTTGGATAAGATTAATCATAAAGTGTTGCAACTCAGTATTGAAAAGCAAGCACTGTCAAAAGAAGAAGATGAAGCGAGTGCGATAAGGCGAGAGAAAATTGAAAAAGAATTATCTGAGCTGAAAGAAAAACAGAGTGTCATGAATGTGCAGTGGCAAAATGAAAAAAATGCGATTGCTCAGTTGAGACAATCGAAAGAAGCACTTGAAAAACTGAATAATGATGAAGTGGTTGCAGAAAGGGAAGGTGACTTCGAAAAGGCAGCCAAGATTCAACATGGTGAAATTCCAAAATTGAAAAAGGTTATTGAAGAACAATCGAAAATTTTAGACCAAAAATCTATGTTGAAAGAAGAAGTAGGTGAAGAGGATATGGAGCGTATTGTTTCAAACTGGACAGGTATTCCTGTCTCCAAGATGGAACAGAGTGAAATGCAAAAATATCTTCACATGGAAGATGAAATAGCAAAGAAAGTTGTTGGTCAAGAAACAGCTATTTCTGCGGTAAGTGATGCTATTCGAAGAAATAAAACCGGTATTGGCGATGCTCGTAGGCCTTTGGGTTCTTTCCTTTTTGCTGGACCTACTGGAGTTGGTAAGACCTTGCTTGCGAAAGTACTGGCACAATTACTTTTTGATGATCCCAAAGCGCTTGAGCGAATTGATATGAGTGAATACATGGAAAAGTATAGTGTCTCACGTTTGATTGGTGCTCCTCCAGGGTATGTGGGCTACGATCAAGGTGGTCAATTGACCGAAGTGGTGAGACGAAGACCTTTCTCTGTGATTCTTTTTGATGAAGTTGAGAAAGCACATCCAGATGTTTTTAATGTCTTATTGCAAGTCTTGGATGATGGTCGTTTGACCGATGGTCAGGGACGAGTTGTTGACTTTACCAATACCATTATTATCATGACCAGTAATCTGGGCGCAAGAGAATTGCTTGAAGCAAAAACGGAAGCAGAAGGTGATAATCAGGTGAAAGAAATTATTGATCACACCTTTAAACCTGAATTCTTAAATCGAATTGATGAAATTGTCGTCTTCCATAAACTGGGAAAAGAACAGGTACAGCGTATTGTTACCATTCAATTGCAGGAACTCGCAGATCGACTCAAACAGAGACGTATTACCATTGGTTGGGATGAATTGGTGGTAAATGCCGTGTTTGCTCTTGGGTATAATATCGACTTTGGTGCTCGTCCGGTAAAGAGAGCTATTCAGAGATTGGTTGAAAACCCTTTAGCAAAAATGATCTTAGGGGGACGTTTTCCTGAAGGAAGTACCATTTCTCTGAGCTTTAAAAATGGAGCACTTGTGGTAGAAAAGCAGTAATAGCGCTTTTTTACTCTCCTTATAAAAATGAGGGTTATTACGTAGTCATTGTGTGACAGACGTAATAACCCCTTTTTTGTATTAAAAAAGAGTATTGTTTTTTTTATATAGTAAAATCTTTTTTAGTAAGTAATTATGAGAGAATTTGAACTGTGTGATGGGTGATTTTTAGATTCATATTGGGTGATATTTAATTGCAGAGTCTTTTATTTTTTATGATTGTTGTTATACTATTTACCATATATATTTTATGTTCAGTTCAGTAATAAGCCAAATCAAAAGGAATACATGATGTTTCCCACAATAGTAAACTGTTTCACCGTTATTATAGGATCGTTACTTGGTCTGGTGATTAAAGACAAGATTAATGATAATTTTAAGGAAGTGATATCCATAAGCGCAGGATTATCGACATTCGTGATAGGCTTATCAATGGCCTTACAAACGCAATCATATTTAATCCTTCTGTTCTCTTTAGTGATTGGTGGATTACTGGGATATGCGCTCAGAATTGAAGATAAAATTCTTGCGGTAGGAAAATTTCTTGAGAGCAAAACAGCCAAAGGGAAAAAGGGAACTTCCACTTTTTCCTATGGATTTTTAAATGCTTCCGTGTTGTTCTGTTCTGGAGCAATGAGTATTGTGGGGTCCATTCACGCAGGAACGGTAGGGGATTATCAAATTATTCTGGTGAAATCAGTACTTGATGGAAGCATGGCTATTGTTTTCTCTGCGGCATACGGAATTGGTGTTATGTTTAGTGCCATCACCATCTTGGTGTATCAAGGATTCTTTACGCTTGCAGGAAGTTATCTTTCCCCTTTGCTTGGAGAGGCTGGACTTACCGAGCTCTCTTCTTCCGGTGGCCTTTTAATTATGATGATTGCACTTTCTCTTCTTGATTTGAAAAAAATCAAAACAGGTAATTTTTTACTCTCAATGTTTATTGCACCGCTTCTTGTTGCAATTTCACCCTATATAACCAAATTTATTCCACTGCTTGCTTCCTAATTTCACGAAGAAAGAGAAGCAGAAACTTCTGTTTCGTGGAAAGAGAAAAAGCCCACCAGATAGTCATGAAGACTATTCTGATGGGCTTGTATTTCTTTATCAATGAAAGAAAAAGGAATTGTATTACTTTAAGATCTTTGCTGTAGCAATTGCTGTTTCAGCATCTGGAGCAGTTTTTACAGGACATGGGGTGACATGCCAAATATCAGAGGCATATTCATTGATTGTCCTATCGGAAGAGAATTTAGCAGATGCTGCAATATTTAAAATAGCTCGTCTGTTCCATTCATGCTTATCCTGTTTGTACAGCTTCATTGCCTTGTTATGTGCTTCGTGATAGCGAGCAAGATCAGCCATTAAGAAGTAGGTGTCTCCTTGATCAAAGATTGAACTGGTTAATGGATCGAAGATATGAGGTTCATCCACATTAAAGTAACCACTTGCTATTAACTGGATGACTTCTTTAATTTCAGGATTGTTTAATACATAGTCATATGGGTTGTAGTGTGAAGCACGGAGTGCTTCAATTTCTTCAACCGTATTACCAAAGATAAACATATTTTCTTTCCCTACACATTCAGCCATCTCAACGTTTGCTCCATCAAGAGTTCCAATAGTTAAGGCACCATTACACATGAATTTCATATTACCGGTACCAGAAGCTTCTGTGCCAGCGGTTGAAATTTGTTGGCTTAAGTTGGTTGCTGGGATAATTGATTCAGCCATAGTGACTCGATAGTTAGGCAGGAAATGTACGTTGATTAGTTTGTTCACTTCTGTGTCATTATTAATCACCTTCGCAATGTTATTGATGAATTTAATGATTAACTTAGCATTGACATATCCTGGAGCTGCTTTACCGCCAAACATAAAGGTTGTTGGTGGAATATCTTCTGGTTTGATAATACCATGCTTGAGTTTGGTATAGACCATGAGAATATCGATAGCATTTAAAAGCTGTCTCTTATATTCATGGATACGCTTAACCTGTGTATCAATCATCGTCGAAGGATCGATAATAATACCAGCATCTTTTTTCAAGAAGTGGGCAGCACTTTCTTTGCACTGTCTTTTAATTTTGGCAAAATCTTCAAGGAAAGCGCTATCTTCAGCATACGGTTTGAGCTTACCAATTTGACTAAAGTCTGTAATCCACTCATCACCGATAGCTTCACTAATTTTACTTGCAAGCTTTGGATTGCTATCAAGGAGCCATCGTCTTTGGGTAATTCCATTGGTCTTATTGTTGAAACGATCGGGGAATATCATATTGAATTCAGGGAACATTTCTTTCTTTAAGAGTTCACTATGGAGTGCCGCAACACCGTTGGTACTATGAGAACCGATAATTGCCAGGTTTGCCATGCGTACCATCTTCGGTTCTGATTCTTCGATGATGGAAATCTTACTGAGCTTTTCTGGGTGAAGAGGGAAGAAAGAAACAGCATCTTGGAGGAATCGTGCATTAATTTCAAAGATAATTTGCATATGACGAGGGAGCAAACTCTTCATCATAGGAATATCCCATTTTTCAAGAGCTTCTGGCATTAAGGTATGGTTGGTGTAACCCAGTGTTTTTACGGTAATATCCCATGCATCTTCCCATGATAATTCCTGTTCATCAACGAGAATTCTCATTAATTCTGGAACAGCAAGAGATGGATGTGTATCGTTCATTTGGATCGCAGCAAAGTCGGAGAATTCTTTCCAATCATGTGGGGTACGTAAGAAACGACGTACAATATCTTGAAGGGAACAAGCGACAAAGAAATACTGCTGTTTGAGTCTTAATTCTTTACCGAGGTAACGGGTATCGTTTGGATACAAGACTTGAGAAATGTTTTCAGCTGAGATTTTAGCACGAACAGCCTCGGTGTAGTCACCTTGGTTAAATTCTTGTAAATCAAAATCTTCTGTTGCCTGTGCAGACCAAAGACGAAGTGTATTGACTGTTTTACAACCATATCCAACAACAGGAACATCGTAGGCCATACCATTGACAATTTCGCCGCCAATCCATTTAAAATTATCTCTTTTATTTTCTCTAATAACGGTAACTTTACCACCAAAACGCACAGGGTAGACTAAATCTCTTCGAGGAACTTCCCATGGATTGCCATTTTTTAACCAACTATCAGGTACTTCATGTTGCCAACCGTTTTTAATTTGTTGATTAAAGATTCCGTAATTGTAACGAATACCATATCCGTAAGCAGGAATTTCTAAAGTGGCAAGTGAATCCATAAAACAGGCTGCCAGTCTTCCTAGACCTCCATTTCCCAAACCGGCATCAGGCTCATTATCTTCCAACTCTTCGTAATTTTGTCCAATTTCTTTCATGGCCTCAACCACTTCATCTTGGATGCCAAGATTGATAATGTTGTTGCTCATAGCACGACCCATCAGGAATTCAAGGGATAGGTAATATACTCTCTTAGCCTCTTTCTTCCTTTGTGTGTTGCGACTTTCGTGCCACTGATGAACGATACGGTCCATAATGGTTCGCGCGAGTGCTTCATATCTACCATTTGAAGTGTTGTGATAGATATCAGCATCTAAACTATATTTAAGATGTTCTGCATAGTCTTCAACGATATCATTTGTACAATGTCCAAAACGAGTTTTCTGTTTGCTTTGCATAATGTGCTCCTTGTTGTCGATAATACAATTGTGGTCTGTATTATGTGATTAAACTTTACTACACTTTGAACGGATATAGCAAGACAATTTATTGACTTGTAATAATATAACAAGGGCAAAAAAATGTTAAAAACAACGATGTAACTCTGTTGCTTGATGTTTTTTACCATAGAAAACTGTTGTAAATATTCTGTGCTATACGTACTTTTTATTGTAGGTAACTATATATATAAAAATGAATTGTTACTCACAACTGAAAAGAAAGTTTATCGGCAAAATATAAATCATTACTAAAACGGTTTATATGAACGATTAAGGAAAAATAAATGTGAAAATTTTGTAATTTATTTTATTTCTGATTTTCCTTGGTGAAAAAGGGAAGAAATATGGTTTTATTTGGGAGATTATGGCAAAAAATATGAGAGGAAAAAGTTACTTATTCGGTCCTTTTTTTGATCAAGAATAGAGCAGTACATTCATTTTGTTTGTGATGCCTTTATTTTGCTTCTTTTTTTTAAAAAATATTTTGAAATTCTTTTGACTTTTATTCTTGTTGATAGCCAGCTGACTTATGTTTTATTTGTGGTCTCTTTTTTTTTAATATAAAGTCATATAACTCTTTATAGGGTCTATCATTTTATTTTATTAATTGATACTATGGAGAAACTTGGTTTTAAATCATTTAAATTGAGTGTTTATATGTTACTGAGATATGTCGTGGTATTTTCTTGCTAAAGAAATAAAAAAATACATCAAATTGTATTGACAAAAGGTATGCTTGTTGTTATGTTAATCCAGCGTATCTTAGGTGATAGCGACTTAATGCCCTTATAGCTCAGTGGGAGAGCACCACCTTGGTAAGGTGGGGGTCAGCAGTTCAAATCTGCTTGAGGGCTCTTTATATAGACACACAAATTGTGTCAAGGAGCAGACTATGGCTGGAAAGAAAAAAGGACCCGTAGAAAAGATTGCACTTCAGTGCACAGAATGTAAGCGAAAGAATTACACTACTGAAAAAAACAGACGTAATACACCGGGAAAACTTGAGCTTAACAAATATTGCCCGTTCGATCACAAGCACACCTTGCATCGCGAAACCAAGATTAAATAAGTAGATTGATAAGTTCGAGAAGCTTACAGGTCAATAGCTCTAATGGCTAGAGCACTGGTCTCCAAAACCGGGTGTTGTAGGTTCGAATCCTACTTGACCTGTTGGCTTCTTGAACTTTTATTATTATCAGGGAGTAGAACATGAGCAAGATTGGTA
>Ga0172378_10004998_pt1 | contig 12405 bp, 14 predicted proteins | sample GrowelOW332metaG_FD_119755 | JGI IMG/M metagenome (GOLD analysis project Ga0172378, IMG submission 119755) | Groundwater microbial communities from an aquifer near a municipal landfill in Southern Ontario, Canada - Pumphouse #3_1 metaG | ecosystem: Environmental > Aquatic > Deep subsurface >...
CCTAACATATAAATATCACCATGAGCAAAATTAATCAAACTGATAATACCATAAACCATCGTATAACCAAGTGCGATCAATGCATAAATACTTCCAAGTGACAAACCATTTATCAATTGTTGAATAAACATAAACACTCCTTTCAAATAAGAAACAAAGGACAAAAGTTTAGCTTTTGTCCTTTTATCATATTTAATTAAGAACTAACTATCACGGATTAACTTTAACGCTACTTACAGCTGTATCACCAGATAAACCAACAACAAAGATCGCTTTAACAGCATCATGGTTAGCATCAACGGTAATTGTTCCGGTAACTCCTTCAAAACCTTCGGTAGCTGCTAATGCGGTAATAACCTTAGCAGTATCCGCATCTCCTGCTCTTTCGATTGCATCAAATAACATCATAGCAGCATCATATGCCAAAGCTGAAAATGAATTTGGATTCTCGCCATATTCAGCATTATAAGCAGCAACAAATGCAGCAACCTTCGCATCATCACCAACTGATGTATAATGAGTAGAATAATAAATATCTGTTATATTTGCAGTACCAGCTAAATTAATTAAGTCTGGAGATTCAAAACCATCAGCACCTAAGATTGGAGTTGTGATACCCATTTCACGTGCTTGCTTGATAATCAAACCAGCTTCATTATAATAACCTGGAATAAAGATAACATCATAATCCAAAGCAGCAATCTTTGTTAAAACAGAATTAAAATCGGTATCACCACTATTGAATGATTCTTGAGTAACAATCGTTCCACCATTTGCCTCAAATTGAGTAGTAAAACTTAACGCTAAGCCTTGAGCATAATCGCTAGAATTATCACCAAAGATAACTGCCTTGGTAGCTGACAAATTGTTAGAAGCAAAATTAGCCATTGTAACACCTTGGAAGCTATCGACAAAACATGTACGGAAACCAGCTGCATATGCTGCATCGGTTGTTTCATTGATCATAACAGTCGAATCAGTTGCTGATGGAGAGATAATCGCTACTCCATTTTCTTCAGCGACCGGTAAACTAGCCTTAAATGCACCACTTGTTGCTGGTCCTAAAATAGCGACAACTTCATCAACTGTTGCAAGACGAGTAGTAACACTTGTCGCTTCAGCAGCTGCCGAAGTATTATCAACAGTTACTAATTCGATTTGCTTGCCTAAAACACCACCTGCTGCATTGATTTGCTTAACTGCTAATTCGATACCATTGAATTCAGCTTGCCCATAACTGGCAACAGATCCTGATAATTCCATATTAACGCCAACCTTGATTGTAGTCGCAGTTGTCTCTTCATCACCAGATGAACTACAACCCGTTAATATCGAGCTGATTACCATAAATACAGTAATTAATTTCACCAACTTTTTCATAATATTTCTCCCTTATAGTTATCAATAATACTAGCACATATTATAGAAAAAACAAGATATTTTCAAAATCTTTCTGAAATATTTATGAAAATATTTTCATTGACTAATCTGCCATAGCAAATTAAAAAAAATCCACAAGGTTAATTGTGGATTAATTGTTTATTTAAAACGCTCTCTTTTATGATAATGCGTATGTAATAATTCGTGAGCTAAATGACTATTTGGCTCACCCAAGAAGTTTTTATATAATTCTTGAATTTGCTTATTTTCATGTGATTTATGTTTAGGCATGATCACATCTTCATCATAAAGCGCCTTAGCTCTTTCTTTCTTCCAATCAATATTTTTATAACCATTGCGAATGTTGGCATTAATGATCGATTGTCCGCCACCATTGATACAACCACCCGGGCAACCCATAATCTCAATAAATGTATATGGTGATTTACCAGCTTTGATCTCATCTAATAATGGTTTAGCCAAAACCATGGAATGAGCGACAGCGACCTTTACATCCACACCATTGATATTAACAGTAGCTTCTTTAACGCCCTCTGTCCCACGTAATGCAGTAAAGTTGACATCTTTAAGTTCTTTCTTTGTTAAAATCTCATAGACAGTTCTTAAAGCCGCTTCCATAACTCCGCCTGAGGCACCAAAGATAACTCCGGCTCCGGTATATTCACCACACAAGTCTTGGTCAAACTGCTCATCAGGTAAATCGATGAAATCAATACCATACATTTTGATCAAACGACCTAATTCTCTGGTAGTTAATACCGCATCAACATCATCCGGCATTTCCTCACGAACCCGTTCTTCCTTTTTAGCAACGCATGGCATAATACTTACGACATACATATCTTTCGGATCTATCCCTTTAGTCTGCGCATAGTATGACTTTAATATCGCGCCAAACATCATATGCGGTGATTTACAAGATGATAGATGACCTAGTAATTCCGGATATTCAAATTCAATATAGCGGATCCATCCTGGAGAACATGATGTGATCATTGGAAGCGTTCCACCATTTTGTAAACGACCGATTAGTTCAGTCCCTTCTTCCATAATCGTAAGATCTGCTCCAAAATCAGTATCATAAACACGTTCAAATCCAATACGACGTAAAGCCGCAATCATCTTACCTGTTACTCTAGTACCAATTGGCATACCAAATTCTTCACCAAGTGATGCTCTAACCGCAGGTGCTGTTTGAACAACAACATGTTTTTTAGGATCATTTAATGCTTCAATAACATTATGAATCTCTTCCTTTTCACTTAAGGCGCCAACCGGACAAGCATTTATGCACTGACCACATTGCATACAGTTAACATCCGCAAAACTCTTATCAAATACCGGACCGATTTTTGTCTTAAAACCACGACCAATATAACCCAAAATCCCTAAGCCTTGAACTTTTTTACACGTTTCAATACAACGACCACATAAGATACATTTGCTGGTATCTCTGACAATTCCATTGGCAAAATTATCAAACGTCGGTACCGTCTTGTCGCCTTCAAAGCGCACTTCTCTAACACCTAATTCTTCACATAAAGTCTGTAACTCACAATTTTGATTACGAATGCATGATAAGCAATCTTTAGAGTGATTAGATAGAATTAATTCTAAATTAGTACGACGGGCATCCAATACTCTTTTGGTATGGGTAAATATTTCCATACCTTCAACGACTGGAAATACACATGATGCTGCCAAATTCCGCGCACCTTTAACTTCCACGATACACATCCGACATGCGCCAGATTTGTTAATATCTTTTAAATAACAAAGCGTTGGGATATGAATTCCTGCCTTAATAGCTGTCTCAAGGATCGTTGATCCCTCTTCAGCCTCAATAGGAACATTATCAATTTTTATATTTAACATTACTTACCTCCTAGTTACGAACTACCGCACCGAAGCGACAGTTAGTCATACACAAGCCACACTTAATACATTTAGTGGCATCAATAACAAATGGAGTTTTACCTACTTCACCAGAGATTGCATCAACTGGACAATTCTTAGCACATAAACTACACTTTTTACATTTATCAGGGTCAATCGAATAAGTCAGTAATTTCTTACAAACACCAGCCGGACACTTATGATCAACAGCATGAGCGATATACTCATCACGGAATAAACGCATTGTTGATAAGACTGGATTTGGAGCTGTTTGACCCAAACCACAAAGCGCCGTTTCTTTGACACTTAAGGCTAATTTTTCCAATTCATCCAATGTTTCCATGGAGCCACGACCTTCACAAAGATCAGTTAATAATTCAAGCATTCTCTTTGTACCGATTCGACATGGTGTACATTTACCACATGATTCATCACAGATAAAGTCCATATAGAAACGTGCAACATCGACCATACAATTATCCTCATCGACAACGATCATTCCACCTGAGCCCATCATTGATCCTAAAGCGATCAAATTATCATAGTCAATCGGTGTATCTAGATCTTTCTCGATCAAACAACCACCTGACGGTCCACCAGTCTGAACGGCTTTAAAGTTTTTATTATTTGGACAACCGCCACCGATCTCATATATTACTTCTCGTAAAGTTGTTCCCATTGGGATTTCCACAAGACCGGTATTAACGATCTTGCCACCTAATGCGAATACTTTTGTTCCAGTCGATTTTTTCGTTCCCATTGAACAAAACCAATCCGAACCATTTAAGATTATCTGGCAAACATTTGCGAAGGTTTCAACATTATTAATAATCGTTGGTTTACCCCAAACACCCTTGACTGCCGGAAATGGTGGTTTTGGATTAGGCATTCCACGTTTTCCTTCGATTGACATGATTAAAGCTGTCTCTTCACCGCATACAAAGGCGCCGGCACCTAAACGGATTTCAACATCAAATTGAAAACCGGTACCAAGGATGTTCTTACCAAACAAGCCTAATTCTTCTGCTTGCTTAATCGCAATCTTTAAACGCTCAACTGCGATTGGGTATTCAGCACGGATATAAACATATCCCAATTTGGCACCGATCGCATAGCCAGCGATAGCCATTGCTTCAAGAACAGCATGTGGATCTCCTTCAAGGATCGAACGATCCATGAACGCTCCTGGATCTCCTTCATCAGCATTACAGATAACATATTTCTCATCATTTTTCTGATCTGCCGCAAACTGCCATTTAATACCGGTAGGAAAACCTCCGCCGCCTCTTCCACGTAAACCAGATTTTTTGATAACATCAATTACATCTTGTTGACTCATTTCCGTTAGGACTTTTCCTAACGCCTGATAACCATCTTTAGCGATATACTCATTGATATCTTCCGGATTGATAACGCCACAATTTCTTAGAGCAATCCGTTTTTGTTTAGCATAAAATCTAATCTTACTGATCTCAAATATCTTCTCTTTTGTCTCTTCATCAATATCACTCATTTCTAAACGAGTGACAGGACGTCCTTTATAGAAATGTTCACTGACTATCTCAGCTACATCATCAACTGTGACATGACAATAAAATGTCTTATCTGGATAAATAGCCATAATAGGGCCTTTTTGACAAAGTCCAAAACAGCCAGTCTTTACAACCTTAATCTCTTTTTCTAATCCTAATTTCGCAATTTCTTCATGTAATTTCTCAACGATAAGTGCCGAATTAGATGATGTACATCCTGTACCGGCACAGACCAATGCATGTATTCTTTCCATTATTGGCCTCCTATTTTTTAACCGTTCCAACAGTATATTTCTCTACGATCTTACCATTGCCGATATGTTCTTTCATTATTTCAATTGCTTTTTCTGGATTAACTAATACATAAGTTGTTTTTTGCCCATTCTTATCAAATACTTCCACGATTGGTTCTAATGTGCACATACCAATACAGCCTGTTTGAGCGATCACACAAGAATAATTACCACGTGCCGCTTCCTCAATTAAGGCGTTTAAGACGGGTCTTGCTCCTGCTGCTATGCCACAGGTAGCCATACCAACAACGATTCGGTAATCACCTGAACCATCGCGCAATTCGATTTTCTTTTTAGCTTCATCACGAAGCTTTTGTAATTCTGCCAATGACTTCATTTTTTTCCTCCGTTATTTCTATTCATACCATCATTTAGATAATCTTTAATCCATAATAAGATACTTGGCTCACAGATACTTACACCATCTAATATCTCCTTAACCTTGCGCGTATCGAATATATATTCGCCTTGATCATTTTGATATCGAAATATGTATTCAATCGTTTCGCTAGCTTGTATCAGTGTTAAGATCGTCTCAGCGATATCTCCAAGCGGTGGTGTATCAAGATGAGATCTACGAATATCAACCTTGATAAAAGTTCCCTTACCAATTTCTGATTCGATAGTAAACTTACCATCACACGCGTCAGCTAAGGCTTTAAAAAATGCAATTCCGAGTCCAATCTTTCTAGTAGTTCTTGTTGTATAAAACGGATTTACAACTTTTTCAAGCGTTGCTTGATCCATCCCACAACCATCATCTGTGACACTTAGAATAAGACGATCTTCTCTTTCAAGTTCAGCTAAATAAATATAAATATTTAAAGCTTTAGCCTCGATTGAATTATTGGCTATATCCAATAAATACATCGCCATATCCTGCATCATGATCCATTCCTCCACAGACGGTTCAATTCTTCTTGTGATATCTGATTAACAGCGTCATTGATATCAGTTAAATAATGAGCATCCGAATTAAACAACCATACAGTATCCTTGATCCAAGGATGAGTTTGTAATATTTTGTTCTTTTCGATAACACTCTTTACCTCGATCCCATCAAATTCCAGATGTAGAGGAATGAATCCCAGCTGAGTTATAATACTATTGTTGCGGTCAAGAACATGGGCTAATACAAAACTACCACAATGTTGATGTGCCAAATCACATACTTCTTCAACAGTAAACAACACACTATTTAACAATAATTTTGGTTCTTCCGCGATCACTTCATCATTTTCATTCATGATCAACTGATGTCCAAAATAGCGTATATCATTTTTTATGGGTATTAAATTATCATTTATGATCTTGCCAAATACTAGGCAATCATCTAATTTTTGGAAATAGCATAAAATGTGTACTTCTTCCGTAGTTTGAACTTCAATCCCATAAATAAGTCGCATATCTTTTCGTTTCGCTACCTTATGTAAAACAGCCTGTTGAGAGACACTGTTGTGATCCGTTATCGCGATCACATCAAGTTTCAATAATTTTGCCATATTGACAATATTATTGGGGGTCATGTCATCATTGGCACAAGGTGATAAAGCCGAATGGATATGCAAATCGTAAAACATCCTAAACTCCTAATTCAATCAATTTTCGACAAACGTCAAACGCTGACATATCAGTGAGAAAGATTGGTAAGTTTTCTTCTTTGGCTTGTTGAATCATATCATCACTTAATTGACTATCTTGACAGATTATTAAACAAGCAAACTCTCTTAAGACACCAACAGCGATCACATTAACATGTGCTTGAACAGTTATCCAAGCTTGTTTTGGACTACTATGGCCCATGACCCAACTCAATAGATCACCAACAAATGCACCTTGAACTTCATTTTCTTTACTATTGTCATCGGCGAATAAACGCCAATCTGTTTTTTCAGCTATATCTTTAACTCTCATTTTTTACTCCATTGCCCTTTAGAATACGGCAATCATCAAATGTCGCCCTTTTAGCTAATATCTCTTCAGCCATAGCACGACAGGAATGAAATCCACACGCCCCACAATCATAACCAGGTAACTTTTCAACATATTCATTTATCTTGATGAAAGTAGCTAATCGCTCTTGAAGTGATCTTTTTTCATTAAAAGTACTGGCTACTGTAACACCATATAAGTCATTATTGTTGATATTAGCAACAGACTCATTAGCTTCCTTAATCAAATGTTTAATATTATTGGCACTTCTGAATGGATTTCCCCATAATAAATTTCCACCAACACAACCATTGATACATCCTGATAAAAATAATAAATCACAATCTTTTAAACGATCAAATTCAGCTAATTCCAAGGCTGTGATAACTTTTGATAAGCCATCTGCGACAACCACTTTTTTATCACCAAAATCACGTTCATATAGACAACTGGTAACATTACATAATCCCTTATCATTGATCGTTGTCGCTAATCTTTCATTATTCATATTACGTGATATCTGTGGAAACAGATCAGCTAATATCATCGCATGATCGATTGACGAGAATTCATTACCATATGGATATTTAGCTAAAGTAAGTTTAGCTACACACTCACACAACAGAAAGATTCCCGTATTTTTCGCTAGGTCTTTACGCTTTTCTTTAATATCTCTGGCAGCAACTTCGGCTATATAATCAAACGGTACGATATTACTTAGTAATATAGGATATCGAACTTCGATCAAACGATTGACAGCTGGGCAAAAAGATGCGATCAAAGTTGTCTGTTGCCGATTAACACCAACATAACGAACCATTTCTTCATACATCGCCCCATCATAACTACTAAGGTTGATAACTTCATCAAACCCTAATTTCTTAATGGCCATCATTAATGATTCTGCTTGCGCAAGTGTTGAGCATTCACCAAATATCGCAGTTGATACCAAAGCTATCTTATAATCATAGTTTTCAAGATCAGCTAGTGTACTGCCTTTTGCTTGTAACCCTTGACTAACGCAGGCCTCCATACATGTTGCGCAATTTGTGCATTTTTCGCTATCAATCTTAACGCGCGAATCTTGTAAAGAAATCGCACCGGTAGGACAAGCACGCAAACATTTCATGCATTTCTGACATTTTTCCAAAGTATAACTGATTACGGTCATAAAACTTTAAACCCCAAAGTAAGTACGGTTCCTTTCTCACATGATTCAATACTAAATTCATCACTGACCCTTTTAATATTAGATAGTCCCATACCAGCTCCAAACCCTAATTCGCGAGCTCTTTCATCAGCTGTTGAGTAACCAGGTTGTAGTGCTAGATCAATATTGGGAATCCCAGGTCCTGAATCTTTAAAGATGAAATGTACTTCATCATCAATAGTTAATTTAATAATACCACCATAAGAATGAATAATCATATTTATTTCGGCCTCATAACAAGCAATGGCCATTCTTCTGATTATATCCGGATTAATTTGAAGATCTTTAAATAGTTTTTTAATTTGGCTTGATACTTTACCAGCATTGGCATAATCATCTTTAATGATCGTGTAAGTGTATTCCATTACTTTGTCGCAGTTTTAAGGCCTGTTTCATAAAGCTTACCACAGGCTTCATACATTGATAGTGAAGTTGTAAATAAATTCATCTTCATATCAACACCGATCGCAAGATCATCTCCCATTGGTGTTTTATTTCGAACATAAATAATCGTATTTATATCCAACATCTCAGCCGTCCTAATTGATTGAGCGTTGACTAATCCAGTTAACAAAAAAGTAAATTCGCCAAGTGAACAAACAAGCGCTAAAGCATCACTCATCAGATCAGTGACTGAAACAAAGGCGAAATCTTTATCATAGATCTCTTGATCATTGACATATATCTCTTTTGCTTGCAATACATCCAGGATGTCACGTAAAATCATGATCAGGCTTTCCTTTCTTCCGCGATAATCTCACGAATTCTCGCTTCTGCCAATCCAGTCTTTAGAGCTGTACCATAAACTTTTCCATCAACAATAACTACCGGAGCTAAGCCACAAGCTCCAAGACATCTAGTCGCATCTACTGAAAAAAGATTATCAGCGCTTGTTCCATTGACCGGTGCTTGTGTCAGCTTCAGCACAGAATCCAACAACACCTGAGCATTATTGACATAACACGCTGTCCCCATACAAACATTAACAACATGTACTCCTTTTGGCTCTGTTGTAAACTGTGTATAAAACGTAACAACACCATATACCTCTGCCGCAGAAACTCCTGAAGTATCAGCAATTTTCTCCATTGCTTCAAAAGGGATATATCCCAATTCGTTTTGTACATCATGCAACATCAATTTAACCGGACCACGTCGTCCTTCATGACGTTTAACGATTTCTTCAATCGTCTTAATAGCACTCTCACTTAATTTTTTCATTTAATCACCTCCTATCTTATCTGTTAAATCTACAAATATTCTCACTACAAAAGGCGAGGATAAACTCCAAGTCATTATAGCACAGTGATTTAAGCTTGAATAGGAATAAAATAGTTTTTTCACAAACTTTTTAAGCCCATATTTATAATTGATGATTTTAATGCAAAGAAAAAAATCATCCTTAAAAATGATGATTTTCAATATTTCTAGATTGTGGGTTTTTACTTATCCAATGCCTTTTTACATGCAGGACAATAGCCATATACACTAAGTTTATGACCAACGATCTCATAATCTGTTTCCTTTTTTAGTGCTTTCTCATATTCCTCAAGCGGACAGTGTTTGATTGTTATAATCTTATTACAACCCAAACAGAACAGATAATGGTGATGTAACCCACAATTCATTTCATATAATGCTTTATCATCTTGAATGATATTGATCTTTGTCACTATTTCCTTATCAGACATAGTATCCAATGCACGATAAACCGTGGATAAACTAATCAGCGTATGTTGATCACGTAACATATCATATATCTGTTCAGCACTTAATGGTTGCGTTGCCTTTTGTAGAATTTGTAAGATGGCTAAACGCTGCTTTGTGTGTTTTAAACCACCAGATTCTAATTTAGCGACATTTGACCTTTTATCATCCATTGATATTCTCCTTTCAAATCAACTAACTTTCATTTTACGTTGCTTGATACTATTTATACTATACACAATGATATAGCATAAAACCGAAATGATTACAATCGTTGCTCCCGAGGCGATATTAAGTTCATAAGAGAACCATAAGCCACTAATACAAAACAACATTCCTAGTAAAGTAGCTACCAACATCCTTTTCTTAAATCCCTTAACAAGTAATCCTGCTATCGCAGCCGGAGCTGTTAAGAGTGCCAAGACTAAGATGATACCAACAACTCTGATCAATACAACGATCGCTAATGCGATCAGTGATAATAGTACATATTCAAGTACACTTGTTTTCAAGCCAGTGATAAAAGCAAATTCTTCATCAAACAAATAAGCTTGCCAAGTATCAAAGAAAGAAAAAATAACAATCATGACAACAATCGTTAAAACGATCATTAATATCAGATCAAATCTTGTGATACTTAGAATATTACCAAATAAATAAGAGGTCATATCCGGAGGATAACCCGGCATCAGCGCAATAAACAAAATTCCTAAAGCCATTCCAAGTGACCAAAGTAAACCAATGATAATATCGGAATTAGTATCATTTTTACGTTTTAAAAAACCAATGATCATTGCCGAGCTCAACGCAAACATAAATGCTCCAATAATCGGTTCAAAACCAAGTAAATAGCCTAAACCAACACCACCATAAGCTGTATGAGCGATTCCTCCACTCATCATGATTAATTTTTTTTCAACGATGATCACGCCGATAACGCCACATACGATACTGGCAAAGATTCCAGCGATAAAGGCATTCTGAAGGAAATGATACTCCAATAGGGCACTAAACATTTTTGGTTACCTCAAAATGATCTTGTAATACCCGATGCGGTACCCCATGCGCGATTAGATCAACCGGACAACCATAAAGACTATTCATCGTTGGTTGGGTTAATTGTGGTTCGCCATGATAGATCAATTTTCCATTCAGACATGCTAACCGCTTTACTTGTGAAGATATCGCTAATAGGTCATGAGTTACCAAAATAATCGTTATCTTTTTATTTAACTGCGCTAATAAACTAAATATCTGAGCACGCGATGTCGTATCAACATTCGCTGTCGGCTCATCTAAAAACAATAGTAATGGATCCATAACCAATGCCCTAGCAATTAACATTTTTTGAAACTCACCACCTGATAAAGCAGAAACTTGCCGCTCCTTAAGATCCTTTAAACCAACCATTTCGATTAATTTATCAGTCTGTTTTAGATCATCATCACTATAACGATGAAATAATAATTTATTTTTAGTGATACAGCCAGTCAATACAGCTTCCTTTACAGTAATCGGAAATCGTCGATCAAATACGGCTGTTTGCGGAACATAGCCAATGATACCTCGGCTCTCACTGATAGATTTACCATTGATTGTTACCTGGCCCGCAATTGGATTAATCAAACCAATCATGGCCTTTAACAGTGTTGATTTACCACCACCATTTGGACCAATAATCCCTAGGTATTCGCCATGTTTAACAGCTAGGTTAATATCAACTAAAGCCGATACTGATCCATAGTTGACCGATAACTTTTCAACATCCAAAATATCAGTCTTCATTTAGAGCCTCTGAAATAGCACTAGCCATTTTAATTAAGTTATTGATATAATCACCAGATAATGGTTCAAGTTGAACAGCTACCCCATTTACTTCTTCAGCATAAGCTTCTGATTGACTGCTATCAATTTCACTTTGATAAAAGATAACTTTGATATTTTCACTCTTTGCCAAATCGATCATATCTTGTAAATGTTGCGCTGTGGCTTCTTTGCCCTCTTCTTCTAAAGAAAACATTATCAAACCATATTCATCAGCGAAATAAGCGAATGCCGGATGATAAACCACAAATTTACTACCAACATCATTAGCTAATAGCGATCTTATCGTCTCATCAGCATCATTTAAACTCGCAATATAAGTCTCAGCATTTTGTTGATATATTACTTTATTATCAGGATCTAAGCGTCCTAGTTCATCCGCAATTAAGTTAACCATTACTTTAACACGCTTAATCGATAACCAAATATGGGGATCAGCTTCATCACCTAACATTAAAGTCGGATAAGTTTTAGCAACCTCTTCATTAAGCATGATAACATTCATTTCCTTAGCATTAATAAGGATATTAGTTTCCTCAGTTGGAACACCAATAGCGAAATAAACATCCGCATCATTGAATTTTTCCATTTCTAATGGTGTTGGTTCATA
>Ga0172378_10005000_pt1 | contig 12403 bp, 10 predicted proteins | sample GrowelOW332metaG_FD_119755 | JGI IMG/M metagenome (GOLD analysis project Ga0172378, IMG submission 119755) | Groundwater microbial communities from an aquifer near a municipal landfill in Southern Ontario, Canada - Pumphouse #3_1 metaG | ecosystem: Environmental > Aquatic > Deep subsurface >...
ATGAGACCATCTTCATTTATATATAGAGCGCAATTTTTAAGTTTCGCATATCCCGTTACTACTGTACCGTTGGTGAGAACTGTTCTAGTACCCATTGCAAGACCTCTCTTTACTTCAAATATACGTTCATCTGCATGATAGGTCAATGAACGTTAGTAAGGTCGTTGATCCAAGATCCTTTCTTTATGCGTATAAGGCCAATGACAAGTTTTGTTGCTTCTTCCAGTCCCAATAAGAGATACAGATTCCAGATATCGAGATGCAGCACCATTGAACCAAAGAAAGCCAGAGGAACTCCGACCGCCCAGACGCCAAACATTTCGGCAAACATCGAATAGCGGGTATCTCCTCCACTTCTCAGTATTCCAACGATTATCGACATGTTCATGCTTTTTATAGGAAGCAGCAAAGCGTTGACATAGAGACAGTATATTGCCATTTGTCGTACTTGTTGGGTTATGTTGAACAACGAGGCGAAGGTGGATGCAAACAAGGCCTCAAAGGCTCCCGCAGCAATTCCCACACCCAATGCCGTGAGAATGAACCGCTTGGCATAGATTTTAGCCAATGTCATTTTTCCTTCTCCGATTTTCACTCCGATCATGATAAGGGTGGCATTGCTCACTCCAATCATGGCGACAAAGAACAGGTTGCCTATGGATTCGGTGACGTTCACAGCCGCAATTGGGTTGATTCCCATTTTGCTATAGGCGATTTTATAGGCGGTCATGCCCAATGCCCAGAAAAATTCGTTGAGAATGACAGGTAGGCAGGTGGGTACGATGTTGTTAAGGAATCGTTTGTTCCAATGGAATGCACTTTTTTCTCTGATGGCTAAGACAGGATGTTTTCGATATACAATGACAAGAAGCGCTATCACTTCCACCAAACGACTGAAAGCTGTGGAAATGGCTGCTCCAGCGACACCGAGTTCAGGAAAGGGGCCGATACCGAAAATCAGCAGATAGTTGCCGACAGCATTTATGGTCAATGAGACGATTGCCACTTTCAATGGGGTCTTGGCATGGCCCACGACGCGAAGAGCGGTCGAAAAAATCTGGCTGACAGCAGAAAAGATATAACTGATTGCAACGATACGTAAATACGAAGATCCATATTCAACAACAGCTGGAACCCTGGTGAAGATATGCATGATTGAGTTGGGAACGGCGAAAGAGGCTATCGCAAATATACATGAGCCTACAATGGCAATAGTAAGGGAGATACCCATGACCTTTTTGATGTTTCCCTCGTTTTTAGCACCCCAATACTGGGCAAGGAAAATAGAAGACCCACTGGTTATTCCAAAAAAAAGCAAACTGATAAGAAAGAACATCTGGTTTGCCAAACCTACTGCTGCAATGGCTTGCTCCCCTAGTTGTCCTATCATCAAAGTATCGACAAAGGAGAGGGAGTTTGCAAGAAGGCTTTGGAAAACAACTGGAAGCGCAAGCGAAAGCATTCGTTTGTAAAAGTCTTTTAATGTATCTGATGTAGGGTTCACGTTCTTTACCGTCTCGCCAAGAGTATTCTTGACAAATCCTTTCTGTTTGCTTTTTCCAAGGCTTCCAACACCATAACGCGATTTTCCGGTTTGTTATACTGCAAAAGGGCTCTTTGCAGATGGCGTTCTCGGCCCTTGGGGATGTAAATGGGAGTAAAGTTCTTATTTGGTCTTGGGTCAAGTCCTGTGTAGTACATGCAGGTGGATACTGTTCCTGGGGTTGGGTAAAACTCCTGGACCTGGTCAGGGACAAACGCTGTCTTATGCATATAGAGAGCAAGCTCAATCGCACTCTCAAGTGTGCTTCCTGGATGGGCTGCAATAAAATAGGGGATGAGATACTGTTTTTTTCCCAGTTCCTCATTGGTCTCCTTATAGAGAAGGGTGAACTCATCGTACAGTTCTGCACTTGGTTTTCCCATTGCGTCAAGAACCTGAGGATCGACATGTTCTGGGGCTACTTTAAGCTGTCCACTGATATTATGCAGCACCAAGTGGTTCATGAATCTTCTTCTGGTCTTTTCACTGGCAACTTTCAACAAGTAGTCATAGCGGATTCCTGATCGAATGAAGACTTTCTTCACAGCAGGTAAGGCCTCGATAGCTTCAAGCTTATCGAGATAGGGGTCATGAGAATCTTTAAGGTTGCTGCAGACTTGAGGCCAAAGGCACTCTTTTGTCGGGCAGGGGCCGAAGGTCTCCTGTTTGTCACAAGCCCTTCCTTGGAAATTGGCTGTCGGACCTCCCAGATCATGGATATACCCCTTGAAAGCAGGATGGGCAGTCATTTTTTTTGCTTCAGATACCAAAGAGTCCTGGTCTCTTGTCTGTATCATTCTTCCTTGGTGGCTGGTGATCGCACAGAACGAGCAGGAACCATAGCATCCACGGTTGCTGGTGATGGAGAACTGTACTTCTTCCAGGGCAGGAATTCCCCCTAAATCGTTGTAGTCAGGGTGGGCATCATACGTATACGGGAAGGTGTAGAGTTCATTGAACTCTTGGCTTGAAAGAGGGCGTGCCGGTGGGTTCTGTACAACAAAGCGATCCATACATTGTTGGATGATTCGTTCTCCCAGAATAGGGTTTTCGTGAGTCAATTGAAGTTGGAATGCTTTTGCATAGGCCATCTTTCCAGCTTCAGTAGGGGTGTTTGATTGAGGGTTTCTATCACTGACTTCTTCAAACGATGGCAGTGTGATGGTTTTATACGTAGAGTCTAATGCAGAAAGACCTTTCGAGGAGGTTGCAAATACCGTCCCTCTGATATCAGTCATGGCCTTGATGGATTCTCCTTGTGCAAGGCGCTCAACGATTTCAAGTGTCTGCAATTCTCCCATCCCATACACCAAAAGATCAGCCTTGGCATCAAGGATGATGGGCTTGCGTACTCGATCGGTCCAGTAGTCATAATGACTCATTCTACGCAGGGAAGATTCCAACCCGCCTATGATGATGGGGATTTCTTTTCCATATGCTTGTCTTGCTCTGGAAACATAGCTGAGGGTTGCCCTGTCAGGGCGAAAACCTGCTTTCCCTCCCGGGCTGTACTCGTCTTCACTGCGGGGTTTTGCGTTTGCAGTATAATGGGAGACCATACTGTCGATATTTCCTCCGCTGATCATGCAGGCAAGACGAGGTTTTCCCATTTTTAGAAAATCTTTGGTTGAATCCCAGCTAGGTTGTGCAATAATACCTACGCGATATCCTTTACTTTCAAGTAATCGGGCAAGTAACGCTGTGCCGAAGGAAGGATGGTCGACATATGCGTCGGCCGAAATGAAGGCTATATCGATTTGGTCCCAAGCCCTGTTTTTTAGATCGTTTTGGGTCGTTGGAAGGAATGCATTTCTTGGTTTTTGTGTGTTCACAACGCCATGATAGGCTATTGCTTACCGGGTGTAAATAGGATACTTTTCTTACTACAAAGGAGCTGGATATGTCAGAAAAAGAGTTGATTGTGCTTTTCAACCCCCATGCCGCAAAAGGGAAAGCCGACAAGTGTCAACAAAAGATAGCGGACATATTCAAGCGCGGTGGTTTTGAGCCTACCATCTTTCTGACTCAAAAGGAAAAAGGTGCTTCTGAATTGGCTTATCAGGCAACACTTGACGGGAAGAAAACCATCATAGCTGCAGGTGGAGATGGCACGGTAAACGAAGTTTCAGATGGAATTCTCCGAGCAGTTGCTGAAAAGGGAATGGAAGTACCTCGGATGGGAGTTGTCCCTATAGGTCGGGGCAATGATTTTGCCTGGGGAATGGGGATTCCAAGGGATGTTGAAAAAGCTTGTATGATCATCATGAAAGGCAACGTCAGGAAAATTGATGCTGGATTGACTTATGGTGGAAAGTATCCACTGGGAAGATATTTCGTCAATGGTGAAGGAGTGGGCTTTGAGCCGTTGGTGAATTTCATCGCCAGTGATTTCAAGCATGTTTCAGGGACGCTCAGTTATGTGCTTGCCCTGATAAGGATCCTGATGCATTATCCACAGCCCTATCATGTACATTTGACCTTGGATGGCAAGGAAACTGTGTTGGATACCCAGCAGTTGAGCATCTGCAATGGAAGAAGAATGGGGTCAGCCTTCATTATGGGACCTGATGCAATTTTCGATGATGGTTTTTTTGATGTGGTGTTTGCAAACCGTCCGGTAAAGAGTTCCCGTCTGGTTCCTGTGGCCCTTAGGTTCTTCAAGGGGACCCAAGTCAACCTTCCAATTTTCTCTGTGGTGCGTGCAAAATCCATTACCTTGGTATCGAAAAACAACCCTATGCCTGTACATGTTGATGGAGAGGAGATATCAAAGGGTTGCATGGAATTCAAAACTGAATTATTACCCCGGATTCTTTCTGTTTTTGTGTAATTTGTGAAAACTGTGTCTAGAGGTTGTAGAAAAAACAGTTTCTTTAGTAAAGTACCGTTTTTGTCAAAATAATGCTCTTTTCTTTTGGGTGTCAATTAGCTATTATATAAATGATTAGAAATTTATTTCAATTACAGAGTTGCTTGTTTCTAAAATTAACTGCTTTCTGTTAGTTGTGGTAAATCCGGTTGACTTCTCCGAAAAGAGAGTATATTCTAAAAAATGCGCGTCTTATGTAGTTTTACCAGTTTTGACCTGTATAGTAAGGAGTCCCCATTTGATAAAGGATTTGGTGCCGTTCGTACATTTTTATGATCAGGATTTTGTCGATATGTATGACAGGTCTTGGGTATGGATTGACGAACTTTGGAAGCAAGGGACTGAAGCTAACGGGTTTCAAGGTTCCTATCTTTCCTATCCCGACCAGACCACATTCAATCAGTACTTGTCCTGTTTTTCCGCTCTGTTTCTTGTCTACAGCAACCAGAACAACTCACCGTTCCCGTTGCTCGATTACTTTTATCAGAAGCAAGAAGCAAACGGAGCAATTCGAGGTGAATATTCCCTGGAGGATGGATCTCCCGTTTTTACGGCTTCCAATCCTGAGGGCATTTTCCCTCCTTTGTTTGCGTACGTTGAATACGGATTTTACCATAAGGTAGGAAATAAAAAGAGACTTAAGGAAATCGTTCCTATTTTGGAAAAGTATTTTTCCTGGATTCAAGCGACCTTCCAGAAATCCAACGGTCTCTATTCGGTTCCTGTGTCTGCATGCCAGACGGGAAATATTCCTCGTGATCATGTATATTACCCACTTGATTTCAATGCCCAGCTAGCAGTAAATGCTCTCTATATGTCTTCCATTGGAGATATCCTTAATGATAAGGAACTGAGCTTCAGATACAAGAGGATTTACTTCTCTCTGAAAACCAGAATCAACTCCATGATGTGGGATCCTGAGACCAATTTCTATTATGATTTGGATATCAAGGGAAACCGTATCACCAATAAATTCATCGGTGCCTATTGGACCATGCTTGCTGAAATCCCCAATGATGAACGTGCAGCGTACATGATTGAGGATCTTCACAACGATCAGGAGTTTGGCACTGATAATCCGTTCCCCGGAGTTCCTGTTTCTTCTCCTTATTTCTCTGAGAGTGGCAATGGCTTTTGTGGTGGTGTTTTATCTGTAAATACCTTCATTGTCATCAAAGCCCTTGAGAAGTACCAACAGTTTATCTTTGCCCGTGAATGTGCAATCAGGCATATGTATTATCTGCTGGATACCTTGCATCCTGATGCTGATACCATTGGGGATGTCTGGGAAGCGTATCTTCCCAACAAAGAAGGATATTCATCCACCACTGAGATGGCAAACTTTCCTCGCAGGCGACTCATGCCGTATGCTGGGTTGGTTACCATCACCTTGATGATTGAAAACATCATAGGGTTGGAAATCTCTTTGCCGAGAAAGACGGTCAATTGGGTGATGCCTTCCCTTGAGGCGATGGGAATTGAAAACCTCTCCTTGAAACGAAACATGATCACCATTCTCAGCAACAAGACTGAACGGGGCTGGGAAATTCGCCTTGAGTCTGAAAAACTCTACTATTTCACCATTGAGATCCTTGGAGAGAATAAGAAGAAAACTCTGCCTATTCCGTCCGGTAAATGTTCGATGTTGATAGATAAACTGTAAACGCATATGGCATGGCTTGGTAAAATGTTCGGAGGTACCCTTGGGTTCATGTTTGGTGGACCGTTGGGAATGATTGCTGGTATTGCCTTCGGGCATATGTTTGATAAAGCAGGTACTGCTGGTACGAATCCTTATGCCCAACAGGGTTCAACCTCGGGTATGTACTACACTGCACAAGATCAGTCCCAGATGATGTTTTTCGTCGGGGCTTTTTCTATGCTTGCCCGTCTTGCTTCTGTTGATGGTAATGTCAGCTCCAGTGAGCGGCAGAAGGTGTTGGAGTTCATCCGAAGAGATTTACGCCTTGGATACCAAGAAGAAGAAGCGGCCATGAAGGTGTTTGATACTGCCTTGAATGGTGGGGGAACCTTTGAGCAGTTTGCTTCTCAGTTTTATCAGAATTTTGCCCATGCTCCAAATATTCTTCAGATGATGATTGATATTTTCTATCGGGTTGCCGCTGCAGATGGGCATGTGAATAAAGTCGAAGAGGCAATGATTCGTCGTGGAGCAACCATCTTCAGGATTCCCGATTCTTTCATAGATGCACTTTGCAGGAAGTATGGGGGGTGTGCATCTTCAAGCGAACGATCCTATGCTGTTCTTAATCTGAATAGAAATGCTTCAGACGATGAAGTCAAGCGTGCCTATAGGAAGTTGAGTATTGAGTTTCATCCTGATACACTGGCTGCCAAGGGGATGGGTGATGAATTCCTTGCCCATGCCACCGCGAAGTTCAGGGAAATCCAACAAGCTTATGATGAGATCAAAAGAGAACGTGGAATCAAATAGATAAAACAAGGAGCCGAAAGGCTCCTTTATCAATTTTAGAATTGGACTCTTCCTTTCATTGATCTCGCCAACGTAATGCGGTCGGCATACTCTAAGTCTCCTCCAATCGGAAGTCCACTTGCCAAGCGGGTGATCACCAGCTCGGTTCTTGCTTTAAGGATATGTCTGATATAGAGAGCGGTGGTATCTCCCTCTTCGGTAGGGTTGGTTGCAATGATGATTTCCTTGAAGGATCCTTCCTCAATTCTTTTCAGCATCTTGTTGAAGGTGAGGTTTTCAGGACCGATGCCATCCAAGGGACTGATTGCTCCTCCCAACACATGATAGAGTCCATTGAAAGCCCCGCTTGACTGTAGGGTGACGATATCCTGAGGCTGCTCTACAACGCACAAAAGGCTTTGGTCTCGAGAAGGATCAGTGCAAAGGGGGCAAGGGTCCTCCTCAGTGAAGTTCCCACAAACCGAACAGGGGAAAATGAGGTCCTGGATGGTCGCGATGGTTTCACCAAGCAGGTGGTTGTATGCTGGATCTGTCTTGATGAGATGATAGGCAATTCTGGACGCACTTTTAGGTCCTATTCCCGGGAGTCTTGCTAAGGTTTGTACCAGGTTTTCCAATGCTGTCATAATCAGACCTGCGGCATCATGGAGCCGAATGCTCCAGCATATTTAAGGCTTTCGCTTTTAATCTTTTCCTGGATTTTGTTCGAGGCATCATTGAAAGCCGAGGCAACCAGAACTTGAAGCGTTGAGATGTCTGAAGGATCGACGATTTCAGGTGAGATTTTCACTTCGGTGATGACGAACTTACCGTTGATGGTGACTTCAACCATCCCGGCACCTGCACTTCCTGTAGCAAGGATGTAGGGTAAATTGGCTTGCATTTTCTGGACATTTTCTTGGATGCCTTTCATGTTTTTCATTAGTTCAAACGGATTCATATCCATATTCTTCTCCTGAGTCTGTGTTTGATGTAATTAGAGAATTTCACCTCGAAATACTGAGGCTATCTTATTGATGACAGGGTCTGTCTCAATTTTTTTATTTGCCGTTTCTGTTTCTGCACAACAAAAAGAAAGTTTTCCTGTGTATCCAGAAATATCCTGAATGAGAGAACGGAATTTTTCAAGGTTCTCTTGAGCTTTTTCCTTGCAGAAATCAGTAGTGAAGGTGAGAACCAGGCCATCGTTTTGTTGTTCAACCTTGCTTATGGATTGAGCTACTTGAGAGAGTAGAGGGGTGTTTGAAAGTTTGCTCACCAAAGCAGGGATATCGTCTTTTGCGAAGGGTCGAATGGTTTTTTGTTGCACCAAAGGAGGTGCTTCAACGTTCACTTGGGTGACAACTTCTTTGGTAGCCACGGTTTTTTTGGGTTGCACTTCTTGAATTTCTTGTTGAGCCTGGATCGGTGCAGGTTGCGGTTTGGCCGCTACGGTGACTTTCCCTTGGAGTATCTCATCTCTCATCTCTGCTATTTTTTTCACCAATGTAGTGGGTGAAGCAAGATGGGGAAGCGATCCCAATCTACTGATGGCAAGCTCGAGTTCAAAGCGTGGATTGAGTGAATAGCGAATATCCCTATAGAGTTTGAGGAACAGTTCAAGGGCAGCTTCGAGTTGCTCTTGGCTATATGCACTTCTTACACCCAAGGGAATCCTGTCGCTTTGGATACCCAGGATGGATTCTTCGGTGACCCCTGATTTCATAAGAAGCAGGCTTCGGAAAAATTGCGTGAAATCCTTGATGCACTGCTCGATGGAAATACCGTTCTGCAGAAGTTCTTGGACGGAAAGCAAAGCAGAGGCAACCTCTCCTGATAAAAGTTTTTCAATTACTTTTGTTACTTGATCTATTCCCACCAGGCCCAACTTAGCGCTGATCTCTTCTAGGGTGATATGTCCATTGGAGAACGACACTACCTGATCAAATAGGGTGTATGCGTCACGCATTGAACCTGTGGACTCTTTTGCAATCCAGAACAAGGCATCATCATCGGCTTCAACATGAAGCTCGCTGGCAGCGTCCTGCAGGCATTGTTTGATGGTCTGTAGGTCAATGAGTTGGAAATGGAACTGCTGACAGCGGGAACGGATGGTAGCGGGTACTTTTTGGGGTTCTGTAGTTGCAAATATGAAAATGATGTAGGCGGGTGGTTCTTCGATGGTTTTGAGCAACGCATTGAATGCGCTGGTCGAAAGCATATGCACTTCGTCAATGATGTAAATTTTATAATGGCTGGTTTGTGGAGGGAAAAGCACTTCGTCTTTGATTTGTCGAATGTCATTGACACTTGTATTGCTGGCACCATCAATTTCAATGACGTCAACGCTGTTGCCACGGGTGATTTCCTTACAGTTGGAACATACTCCGCAGGGTACAGGAGTAGGTCCTTGTTCACAATTCAAGGCTCTTGCAAGGATACGGGCAGAAGAGGTCTTCCCTACTCCGCGAGGACCGCTGAAAAGATATGCATGGGCGATTCTTCCCTGTTCTATTGCATTCTTGATTGTTGATACCACAAATTCTTGGCCCACAAGATTGTCAAACAACTGTGGTCGTTTTCTGGTAGCCGTTACTTCATATGCCATTGGAGCTCCCTTGGAAATATACCTACGTAGTATACCATAAATTGTAGTGAACGGGTACACAGTCAAAACCCAAGAATGAACAAGGTTGTTATAGCCTACATAAGTAATATGTAGGGAAAAATAACGTGAAAAGTTTTTATGTTTGATAGGTTAAGATTAGGGTAATTGATTGGTTCATCGTTAATTATACCTATGACATATATTGTTGTTTTCCATTGAATTGGAATCATTCTTGGGCTATTATACACTAGGATAGAATCTTGCTTCAAATGAACCCTGCGTGCATCCATGTAAAAATTATTGATTATTCTCAGACAGGATTGTAGAAGTCTTTTTGAATAGTCGAGAGGGGGAGGTTTGTCTTGATGGTTGAATGTTTTTTGGACAATGAACCAATTGATTTCAAGGATATGGTATCACATCTGGCGGATGGTATCTATTTTACTGATTCCAAAGGAATCGTAATATATGCCAACCAAGGGTTGGTAACATTGCTTGGCTTTGAGCGGCCAGCAGAAATTCTCGGCAAATCAATTTTTTCATTTATTGCTTTGGAATATAGGGAATTCATCAAGAAAATCTATGCACATGAAATTTCGCCTGAGTTGGTTCCTGATCGGATAGAAGTGAAAGTCCTTCGTCGTGATGGGTTCTGTACTTGGGCTGAGGTTCGTCCTACTGATAGAAGGACAATTGGTCCAAATAAATCAGGTTCTTATGGTGTCGTACGAGATATTTCTGAATTCAAGCAACTACAGGAAAATCTACAGAACCTTGCAATAACCGATGATCTGACCAATCTCTATAACAGGAGAGGCTTCAAGCTTATGGCAGAACAGGAGCTCAAGCACTCTCTTCGATTGCAGACCCCCACCATCCTTCTCAGTATGGATATTGATGATTTTAAATACATAAATGATACATTTGGACATGAAGAAGGTGACAAGGTGCTGAAATTGGTAGCAAGTACCCTTCGCCATTGTTTCCGAACCACGGACATCATAGCCCGTTGGGGTGGTGATGAATTTGTGGTATTGGCTTTGGATGCTCCTGTAGGATACGTTTCCTTGTTGTCTGATAGATTTGAACAGAGCATCAGAAAAGCTTCTTTGTCTGAATTGCTTCCCTATCCTCTGTCTGTTACAACGGGTATGGAGTCTTCGGATATTTTGGAAAGTGTAAGTTTGAACCGACTGATTGTGAATGCTGATCGCAATATGTATGCCAGTAAAAGAAAGAAACGATTAGGCGAATAAAAAAACCCAGCCAACAAATCGCCTGTGTCTCATACATGATTCACTTACCGCTGCTACCTTCCGGTCCTGACGGGGTTGGGCAAATATGTATAGCACAGAATCTGTTGACTGGGAAATTAACGGAGAGGGGGGGATTCGAACCCCCGGTGCCTTTCAGCACACACGCCTTCCAAGCGTGCACCATCGACCACTCGGACACCTCTCCAAAGAACGAATTCCTAACAGTAATAAACCAAAAAATAATCCAAGCTATCGGAGAGAGAGGGATTCGAACCCTCGGTACCGTCAGACGGTACAACGGATTTCGAGTCCGTCTCCTTCGACCACTCGGACATCTCTCCAGGTGATATGACCGTAAAATTATGAGACCAAAAGGATTCGAACCTTCGACCCTCAGTTCCGCAAACTGATGCTCTATCCAGCTGAGCTATGGTCTCAAACATGTAAAAAAACAAATCGGAGAAGGGGGGATTCGAACCCCCGGACCCGTTACCAGGTCAACTCCTTAGCAGGGAGCCCGATTCGACCGCTCTCGCACCTCTCCAGAGTAACAAACATATACTATAACAAAGCAGATGAAACAACGGAGAGAGGGGGATTCGAACCCTCGGAGACTTGCGCCTCAACAGTTTTCAAGACTGCCTCCTTCGACCGCTCGGACATCTCTCCAGTTAAAAAAAGACGGGACAAGAAGCCATGTATTCCAAATTGCTTCGCTACCAATCGGGTTTCTACTATAGTTATCGGGTCAATCTTTGTCAAGTAACCTTTCTCACGAAAGAGTATTTCAGAAAGTGATATTGTTGAAAGCAAGAGTAAATGACTTTGTCGCAATATCTGTATGAAAGGAGGCTCTTCTTTAACCTAAGGATCATATCCTGTACAGTCTACACACATTTTGCTCATTTCTCTTGTAATCTTATTTGGATAGAGTATTTCTTGACAGGATAATCTCAGCTCGTCATCATGTAGCAACAATGAAGTTTACTCTATTCAGGAAGAAAGTAAGCCCTCCTTCTTTGGTTACTGAGGAAGTTGCGCCGAAAAAACAAAAGATTGATACCCTTAAAGCAGGAAAACTGGCTTCTCTTGCACTTTCCTTGACAGACAAACTCATAACAACGTATGGACCTAGGATTGCAGGTACTGAAGCAAGCAGAAAAACGGCATTGGATCTGGAGACTGAACTCAAGGAGTTTTGTGATACGACCGAATATACGGAATTTTCCATGCACAGTGAAGCATACACACTTTGGCTGAAACTTATGGTAATCGTGTATCCTGTGGTTCTTCTCTTTTCATGGTTTGGCCTTCCTATTCTTGCTCTCATGCTCTATGGAGGGTTTTGTATCTATGTGGCAAGAGAGTTTTTCTTTTTCAAGCCTGTATGCGAAAAGTATACTCCAAGCACTCTTGGAGCCAATGTCCATGGGGTCATTGAACCAAAAGAAGAAGTAAGGCATACGATAATCTTCAGTGGACATCATGATAGTGCCCGTTTGTACCAGTACAACAAGCTTGATCGAGAGGAGTATGCCAAGAAAGTGTTGCTTCCCATTATATTGTTCATCTTGCTTGGTTTTTCTTCAGTGGTTCAGTTTTTAGTGGAACTTTTATCTGGACGACTTTTTTCATTCAATTTTCCTCCTCTCGCCAACATCATTCTCAATGTATTGCTCACTCTGGGAATCCC
>Ga0172378_10005001_pt1 | contig 12401 bp, 6 predicted proteins | sample GrowelOW332metaG_FD_119755 | JGI IMG/M metagenome (GOLD analysis project Ga0172378, IMG submission 119755) | Groundwater microbial communities from an aquifer near a municipal landfill in Southern Ontario, Canada - Pumphouse #3_1 metaG | ecosystem: Environmental > Aquatic > Deep subsurface >...
AGAACTAAGAGAAAAGGGATTACCAGAAGAAGAAATTGAAAAATTAGCATTTGAGAAGTACCCTGAAAATGAAAAAAACAACCGTTAACACGGTACATATTGCAGGGCGGGGTTTGGTGGTACACCAACTGCGGATTCTCGCATCGCAGTTCTGTGTCCTTTGGACAGGAATGCTCTCCGAAATCCGCCCCGACAACATGTACCAACCGTTATTGCTACAAGTGAAAAGAACGAAACTGAAACATTGAACCCTGATTATAAAATTTAAAAAAGGACAGAAAATATTGATTCTTAGATTGAATGTTGATGTAAGAAAAAATTAGCTTTTTGCTCACCTGCTTCTGCCCTTCGGAACAATTAGTGAAGCTCGTGCACAGAATATACTTAAACTGAAAAAATGAATTATTTACAATGGAATAATGCTATAATAAATCATTTCTTTAATGTTGAAAATGAAGATAATGAGATCCTTCTATATTTTAGTGAGAAAATAATAAGTGATATTGGAGCAAAATATTTTGATAACCCAGAGGATGGTTATTTAGAAGATTTTTTCAAGGCACTTAGAGTTGGTGTTAATGGTACTATGAATACAGATTATATTCAAAGAATTATAGAATTAGAAACACGTTTTGTTGATGGCACTCGCGGTATTGCAGGAATTCCATTCTATTACCCTCCATATTTATCTTATATTCTTACTTTTATTCTTCCCTTTACTTCTGGAGATATTCAAAAAGGTTTTAGCATGAGTAATTTTCATGGTATTGCCAAAAAATATTTTGAAGAAAAACGGTTAACTAGCAATTATAATAAATTTATTAAGAATCACTTAAAAAATATTGACTTCCTATGGGCTAAGCTTAATGATTGGTTAATTGAAAGTAATAATTTTAGCTTAGGATACTTAGAAGAAATTAATGACACGAATCCAAATAGAAAGTTTGTAAGTAAATACGAATATCATATTTTATTCAGAAAAGAACAAGAAGAAAGGTTGTCAAAAATATTTGACCATTATGATATTCTACCAGATGATACTATCACAGAAGAGCAAATTAGAAAATTATTAATTGACAATAGTTCTTTTCTTCGATTATCAACAAATACAAAAGACAAAATCAAGCAAAAAGATTATATTGGTGATAAAATTGTTAAAAGAGCTCTTAATTTTTATAAAAACTGGACTGGAATAACACATGTTATTGACGGACAAAGAGGATATTCTAGAAAAAAATTATCATTGTGTTTAAACTTTAATATTCTTAGCCAGAATATAAGTTTTAAATACTTTAGAGCTTTGACAAAGGATGCTATCCCTGAAAATAGTACCTTGAAAAAGCCAAATGGAGAATTAATAAATGATTTTTCTCAAAACTGTGAACTATTTTCAAATCCAATAATCAATTGCTTTATTGACCTTAAAACTGAAGTTGAATTAATAGATGAAACACATAGAATTAAATATAAATGGAAAGCTAAAGAATTTTACCTATTCAAAAGAATTCCTTATTTTGATTGGGTTGAAATATCAAAAGTTGAATTTAATGTTGGAAAAACTTTAATCGTTTGCACTGAAAAATGTTATGGAAATACATTTAAAGAATGGTTTGAGTCAATCACTGGAACAAAAAAGCTTTATAACAATAATTGTAAAACTTTGTTAAATGAAGGATGGTTAGCATTTTGTGTGGAAAACATTACAAAATATCCTCATCCAAATCGACCTGAATTTATAGCTCCAGTTGACGAAAAACCCAAAATCAATTTTGATAAAGAATTCTATGCGAATGGACTAATTTTCAAGGATAAATTACCATCTGTTTGGATTGAAAATTTTGAAAATGATGAACCTATTTCAGCAATTTATGAAGATGATTCAGAGATATTATTAAAACAGAATTATATTATTGAGAAAGATGAAAATGGAAATGAAATTGAAGTTTCAATTAACAAACATTCTTTTACAGCTGAACATCTCGATAAAAAAGACGAAGCCTTTAAACTAAAGTGTGGCGAAATATACTATATACGTTCTTTGAAAATTAGTGACTTTAAAAAACTAGATAATAATGCAATCGAAAAACAATTGCCCAAACGTAATTCAATTGGACAGATTGAAAATATTGAAAGTGATTATATAAAAGGCTTAGAGCATTTTTTTTCAAAAGAAAAAATTAATATCTTAAAACCGTATCAAGATTTACTTGATAATCAGAATGGAATTTTTAAAAATACTGTTCAAGCTAAATCGTTTACAAAGCAAGACAATTATAATCCTTATCATTTAGGCAATATTCTTATAAATTACATTTCAACTAAAGGGAAGCTGTCAAAATCAGAATTTGACCAAGTAGTTTTTAAACTTCTTGAAGGCAGAGAAAACAAAGAAAATATTAAGCAAAGAGCAAATCGCTTACGTTATCAACTTCAAGATAATGGTTATATTGACTATAATGCAAACAGCAGCTGTTTATGTGTGAATAAATCGCAATTAATTATTAAACCTTCAGATAGTGGTGTAACCACATTTCTGGTTGGATCTAGAGATAACTTTTTTGTGAAAACTATAATTGAATATGCTAACACTAATTCAATTACAACAGATATACAGAATGAAGATGATGAATTGTTTCCTCAGATAATTCATTTTAAATTTAAAAATTGTACTCATAAAAGTTTGAAGAAATTTGCTCAAACATTTGGATTAATTTTTAAGAAAATGGGTTTATACACACAATTCGCATTAGCATCTCATTTTAATGATATTTCTGAATGGGGAAAATATATTCATCCTGTGGAGAATGCTATTGACGATTTTGAAGGTGGTTCTATTTTTGATATAGATAAACTTTCGTTTGCATGTAAACCACAAGAATTCAACAAACAATTAGCATTTGTTAAATTTACCGAAATATCAGGTTATAAAACAATATGCAGATTATGGTACAATGATATAGTTTATAATATTTCTAATCCGCAATTCGGTATTTATCTATATTTATTTCTTTACAGAAAAACAAGAGAAGAAAATTGCAAAAAAAGGATTACGGAAAAAGGATGGATAAATTGTAGGGAAGAACTTGAAGAAAAAGAAAATGCTCCTAAGCTTACAAACATTTTGCTATATGACAAAAACAGAAAATATTTGGCTGTACCACTATATTGTAGGCTCCCAAGATTCTTTTCAATGAGTATCGCACTTTTAAATGGAAGAAAAGCTGATGTGAAATATTTAAACATTAGCGAGGTTAGACATAAGGGTTTTTATTTGATTTACAAAAACGTACCAAGTCTTTTTGTGAAAAATATTTTTGTTAATTTAAAACAACAACTTAACGATACCGAAATAATTTTGTAAAATGAAAAATCCAATTCAAGTTTTTGATAAAATAAAAGACAACTTTATTCTATATGTTAAAACAGCTTTTAGTACACGGTATGAAGGTTTTGAAAAAGACAGGGAAAATTTATTAAACCAAGACAAAATATTTGCACGATCTCCATGGGTAGAACCTTTACCAATTTATCAACCATCAAAATATAAAATAAGTGAAATCCCGTCTATTGACAACCTGAACGAAGATGAATTGAAAATATTCAAGAACATTGTTAGTAAAGGTTTAGTTGGTGATTTTAGAATATATCAGCATCAATACGAAATGCTTATCAACACAATGAAAGGTAATCACTGTGTAATTACATCTGGTACCGGTTCTGGTAAAACAGAGGCCTTTCTACTGCCCTTATTTGCATACTTGAGTAAAGAACTAAATAAATGGCAACACACAGAAAACACTTTAAATAAAACAAAATGGTGGAGTGAAAAAGGTTGGGGACCCGCTAAAATCGTTGGAAATGGTAATACATCATTAACTGAATCTGTTCGCCAAAGGCCAAATCCTAAAAGACCAGCAGCAATTAGAGCAATGCTAATCTACCCAATGAATGCACTAGTTGAAGACCAACTCTCTCGTCTTAGAAAAGCATTAGATTCAGACAAAATTAGAGATGTATTAAAATCGGATTACAACAATAACCGAATATATTTTGGGAGATACAACTCTTCTTCTCCTGTGTCAGGTAAAATTTATAAGCGAAATGAAAATAGTAAGATTGTTCCAAATAAATATAAAGTTCAACAATTAAAAAAGGAATTAAATCTAATTGAAGACAATATTTCGCAACTGAATGAATATATTATTCAAAATCCAGATGATTTAAAAAAGGATAAAATTGCAGATTTAAAAGCAAATTTTCAACAACTTGATGGTGCTGAAATGCGCACTCGTTTTGACATGCAGGAAACCCCACCTGACATAATGATTACAAATTTCAGTATGCTTAGTATTATGCTTATGCGTAATATTGAAAATTCAATTTTTGACAAAACAAAAGCATGGCTAAACTGTACAACAGAATTTGATGCTGAATTAAGTTCTGAAGAAAAAGAACAAGAAAAGAAGGAACGAGTTTTTCACCTTATTATTGATGAATTGCATTTATATAGAGGTGGTTCTGGTTCTGAAACAGCATACTTAATTAGAATATTATTAGATAGAATTGGATTAACTCCCGATAGTGATCAATTAAGGATTCTTGCTTCGAGTGCTTCACTTGAAGGGGAAGAAGGGAAAGCATTTTTGAAAAGTTTTTTTGGTACGGAGAAAAAAGAAATTATAATAATTGAAGGTTCAGAAAAAAAGATTGAAAAAAAAGACATCAGTCCTCTGGCTAACCTTGTGAATGAATTTGCTACTATTGGACAAAGATCAAATGAACTAGAAACAAAATTACCAAAATCTGTTGATACTAAGGAAGAAATAGATATAAAAATAGGATTGTGTATTCCTAACTATAATAATAAATTAATCCAACTCTTAACATGTGATTCTAAAATAGAGGATGGAAAAACCACTGTTTTTAATTCAGAAGTGAAAGCGTCATTATTCTTCGCTTTTAATATAGATGGAATAGTACGAGCAGTTCCTGCATTTAAAAATGGTTTTGCAGATGATACCAAAGGAGTCAAATTTATTTCAGAAGCACTTTTTGGAGAACGTGAAAAAGAAAATAAAAACGCTGTAAAAGGTTTTTTTTACCTGTTGGGGTTACTTGAAAAGTATAAAATAGAACACGATTATCCTCATATTCGATTTCATTTGTTTTATAGAAACATTGCAGGAATGTGGGGAGAACTAATCCCTGACAAAGAAATAGATATAAAAGGGGTTCCTGTGGGTGAACTACTAACTGTACCAAAGATATCTCACAACAATCATCGTACACTCGAACTATTATATTGTGAAAACTGTGGTACTTTGGCTTATGGTGGAAGTAGAGTTCAGTATAAAGATGAGAACGATGACCCTTATACCGAATTAATTCCTGTTAGCCCCGATATTGAAGGTGTTCCAGAAACATCATCATCAACAATTGTGGAAAAAAGAAAATATAAAGACTTTTCAGTATTCTGTCCTGGTAAATACAACATTTTAGATTCTGAACACAAAATAAAGAATTCAGATTTAAAATACAAATGGTACAAAGCTTGGCTAAATGTGAATTCAGGCAAAATCATTCCTGAAAATCAAGAATGTTCAAATACTCCCAAAGACTCAGAAAACTATATCACTGGATATTGGTTGAGAGTTCTAAATAACAATGGGAAAGATATTGCAGATATAGAAGACTCAAAATTAGCTAAGGAAATAAGTTCATTACCTCATACTTGTCCTCATTGTGAAGCAGATTATTCTCATCCATTGAAGAAAAAACAATCTCCATTCAGAGGTTTTAGAACTGGTTTTGGGAAAGTTAATCAAATCTTGTCTAAAGAATTGTTTGATGCTTTGCCAAAGGGCGAAGAACCAAAAAAGCTAGTCGCTTTTTCTGATAGTAGAGAAGATGCTGCAAAACTTGCCAAGAGTATTGAAGAAGAACATTATAATGCCCTATTGAAGGAAGTTATTATTCACAATATTACTGATGAACTTCAATATGCAAATGATGTTATTCGTTCGTTAGAGAATGGTGACACTGAATTAAAAAAGAAGTTAAAAGAACAAAATGAAAATAAATTTAATTCATTAGGGCAATTATGGCAGAACGTAAATGGGGATTTTGCAACAAATGAGACAAAGCAACAATATAATTTAATAAAGGAAAATATAAAAACCGTCCCTGAATTCGTACTTATTGTAATAAAGGAAATGCTCCAATTTGGTATTAACCCGGGAGGTCCGAATAAATCAATCGAAAATTTTATGTCTGGCAGTGATTACCTACCTTGGCATAATTTTTTCGATTTCAATAAACTTTATTATGATAAAACTAAAGATGGTTGGGAAAATGTAAAAGAAAAACTAAATAAAAAAATTGAACAGAATATTTCAACATTCATTTTTGGTAGATTGTATTACAGTTTTGAAGCATCTGGTTTGGGTTATGCTACATTAAAGAAGAATAAATTTTTGTTTAACAAAGCCAATCAGATTGGATTAAATTCAGATTTCCTTCTTCAAGTTTGTAACTCATTTATGCGTATTTGGGGTGATAATTATAAGCATAACAGAACTGACTATAGAGTTAACAAGTATGACTCATATGATAGTCTGTCAAATTCTCGAAAAGAGAGAAGGTATATTAGAAAAATATGTGAATTAAAAGGATTAAATGAATTAGATTTAGGTAATATAGTTTTTGATATTCTTCAAAACAATGGGCACAGAGGGATTATTGAGATTAATAATCTAAATATAAAAATCGCAACCAAGGAAACATCATATTACAAATGTCAACATTGTGGCACTATTCACCTTCAATTGTCTGGTGGTGTCTGCGTTTTCTGCCTTAAATCGTTGAATCAACAGGAAGTCGGTAAAGTCGAAGAGTTATGGAATAAGAATTATTTAACAGCTAGTTTAAATCAAGAGTACAAACCTTTCAGGCTACACACTGAAGAATTAACTGGGCAGACTGATAATCAGTTATTAAGACAGAGGCAGTTTAAAGATATTTTTCTAAAGCATAAAAACAAGCTTATTCAACAGATTGATTTATTAAGTGTAACAACCACATTAGAAGTTGGAGTAGATATAGGTTCATTACAAGCTATTTTATTAGCTAATATGCCACCGCAAAGGTTTAATTATCAACAACGCGTAGGTAGAACGGGACGTAGAGGTCAGCTATATTCATATGCATTAACATTTGCACGTGGCCGTAGTCATGACGAATATTATTTTAACAACCCACTAAGAATAACGGGGGATAAACCCCCTCAGCCTTTTTTAAGTCTTGATCAGGAAAGAATTTTTAAGAGAATTTTTGCAAAAGCAATTTTAAGATACGCTTTTAGAAAGATGCAAATTTCGGAAGGTTCAATTCATGGTGAATTTGGCAATGTTGAAAATTTCAACAAAAACGAATTGAAAACAATAATTGTTGGCAATATCCAAAATGAAATAAAAGAAATTTTTAATTCTATAAACGTTGGAATATATTCCGATGGAAAACTCAGACCATTCTTTTTTGAAAGTTTTATTGATTGGATTAATGGTTTACCTAATGTAATTCAATCCATTATTGATTCCCAAAATGTAGTCAAAGGCGATTTATCTGAATTATTAGCAGAATCAGGAATATTACCAATGGCAGGTATGCCAACAAGAATTAGAAATTTAATTCATGGCTTTAAGCCAATGAAAGGTGAAAACAGCAAAATTGAAAGGTATGAATGCTTATCGATTGATAGGGACTTAGGAATGGCAATTTATGAGTTTGCTCCAGGTTCGCAGAAAACTAAAGACAAAGGTGTTGTTCAAGCTATCGGTTTTACCCCCAATATTTCAGGCATAAGTAAAAATTATGCCAATCAGGGAAAAATGGAAGTAGATGCCATGCAACGTGATGCATTTACAGAAAGAAAATGGTTGGTACAAGATAATTTTACTAAAGTGATTAAATCAGAACCTTATATTGAAGAATCAAAAGATGATGATAAGCAAAGGTTGATTAATAACAATCCTAACGCCACAGTCTTTATCGGTGCAAGTCCAGCTGCATTTAGGACAGATTTAAAATTCCCAAAAGATTCAAATGAAGATTTTGAAATTAATATTTCAAAACCATTAACTTTTGCCGAGAGTAAGAATGATATAATGCCTAGAGATATTAGAAATTGTAGGATTAAATATGCACAACAAGAATTAACTTGGAAAATTAATAATAATGGAGGCGATTTTTTTAAAGGAAAGTACATAAAACAAGATAAATATGGTGCGTCTTTCGAACATCAATGGATTAGTTCTTATTTTATAAACGAACTTGATAATATTCAAATAATTTCAAATGAAGAAGAATCTATTTCATTAGCTTCTTGTAAGATAACTGAAGTTTTTAGAATAGAACCCAAACAATTAGATTTAAGTTTAGACATAAATCCATTTGAAAAATCAGATTTATTTAAGGCATCAGCATCAAAAGGAGCTTTCTATTCAGCTGCTTTTTTGCTGCAACGAACTTTAGCTGATGATTTGGATATAGACCCAGAAGAAATAGAGATTGCAGCTATAGATAGTATTGTTCTACCAGAGATTAATGGTGTTTTAGAGCGTAATTCGGCAAGTATTGTTTTGGCTGATGAACTTCCCAATGGTTCAGGTTTTATACAACAATTATACAACAAATTTGAGAAGTACTTAAATAAGTGTATTGAACCTGATAAAAAAAATGATAGATACAACTATTCAATAATCACAAATCAAGAATGCGATGATGCTAGTTATAATGATTTGAAGAATTATCGTAATATGAATTTTCACCCACTTTTAGATTGGAGGTTAGGTGTAGGTTTACTTCGAATAATGTCAGATAAAAAATATCTTTCGGGTTTAATTGAAAATGATTTTAAATATCCTGAACTTTTATATTGGAAAAACTTTACAAAAGAGTTAGCAAAGAAAATTGAAATTGATTTCGATAATGTTAAATACAAAACTTTTGGTGAGTTGAATGGATTTACTATCGCCAATAAAATAAAGGTTATTATTGTACATCCTTTTTGGAATTGTACACCACATCAACCAAATGAAGAACAAAATATTTTAACTAAGGCTATTACTGAAGCAGGTACTGAAAATTTATTTTTTGTTGATTCATTCAACTTACATCGCAGACCAGGTTGGTGTTATGGACAAATAATCAAAAATTTTGAATGACTAAGTTAGTAAAATACATATCACCTAGCAGTTTCTATTATTGGGAAAAATGTCCGCTAAAAGCAGTATATTCAAAGATATACAGCACTCATCAATTTTTTCCCAAGCATCCCGATGCTGATTTAGGTTCAATTATACATCAGTTTTATGAAAATCAGAATAAATGGGATATAAAGAATCTTAGATTATTCAATCAAAAATGGGAAGAAAAAATTAATGAGCTGAACCAATTGTATAAGAAAAATGAACTTCAAAAAAGATATTATCCTGTTCAGTGGCATTCAAAATATTATACTATTAAAAAACACTCATTACTTAATACTTTATTATCTAAGAAAGATCATTTGCTAACTCAATCAAATATTGTATTCGAGAAATGGGTTAATGATGATGTTTTAGGAGGTTATGTAGATTTAATGATTGTTGAGAAAGACAAAGTAAAACAAATTACAGACTTTAAAACAGGAGATATTTTTGAAACCATTGCAAGTGAAAAAAGAATCAAAGAAATTTATCGAACTCAATTGGCGTTATATGCTTCAATAATATTAAAAAATCAACAGACATTACCAGTTTTTTATTTAGAAGACATCAAAGGAACAAAACATATTATTGAAATAAGTAAAAATTATATTGAAACAGTTAAGAACAGGGCTGTTGAACTAAAGCGAAAAATAGATACTGCAGTTAGCAATGATGTTATAAATTCTTTAGCAATTCAAAATGCAGAAAACTGTAAGTATTGCAACTACCGGATAGTTTGCCACACATACGCAAGTAAATTAATGAACACTAAAATAGACAGCAATATTGACCTATTTGGGAAAGTTATGAAAGTGAACATTAATGAAATTCATATAGAAGTAAATAATAGAATATTCAACGTGAAAAATGTAAAAACTGATAAAATAATTGAAATTGGGAGTTTTGTATCAATATACAATTTATATTATCCAGATGAAGAAACAAATATTCTTTATTTTTTAAAAAACACAATTATTAGAGATGAATAAAATAAAGATATTGTCATTTTTTAGTGGAGGTGGTTTCCTAGATATGGGGTTTGAAATAGCAGGTTTTGAATCTGTTTGGTCGAATGAAGTTGATTCTGCTTTTTCCAAACTTCATGCGTCAGGAATAACATCATGGAGAAAATCTAATGGCAACAATAATATTGCTGAAATATTTAATACAAAATCTATTGTGGATATTAATCCCAATGAAATCATTTCAGAAGCATTTCCAAACGGAAAGCCAAGTTTTTTTGGGATAATAGGTGGTCCCCCATGTCAAGACTTTTCAATGAATGGTAAACATGAAGGGTTTAATGGCAGTCGTGGTAAAATGACTGTGCAATATTTTGATAAAATCTCAAAAATTAAGCCATCGTTCTTTGTGATGGAAAATGTAACAGGATTGATAAAAAACAAATCACACAAAGAATATCTACAAAAATTATTAAGTGGTATTGAATCAGATTATTATATTGATTCCAAAACACTAAATGCTTTAGATTTTGGTGTTCCACAGTATCGAGAACGTGTTTTTATTATTGGATTTAAGAAGAAATATTTCAATAATACAACCCCTGATCCAAATTGGTTTAATTGGCCAAATAACTCACATTATTTTAATGCTGCTAAAACTTATGATTGGCCAAAACCAAATCCATTTAAACAAAATATAAGTAAACCAAACAAGTTACCCTTGGAACTGTGTGTTGAAAGTTGTTTAGTCCAAGATACCGATATTCCAAAAATCCCAAATGCAGATGAATTTTTTAATATACGGACCTCATTATTAAAACTGTCAAAAATAAAAGAAGGCGAAACAAATCGTCCTTCTTTCAAAAGACTTCATCGATTCAAATATAGTCCTACAACTTGTTATGGTAATAATGAAGTTCATCTTCATCCATATAAAAACAGGAGATTATCTGTTAGAGAAACGTTGAGAATTCAAGGAGTACCTGATTCATATATATTACCCAAAAACATTCCATTATCGAAAAAATTTAAAATGATTGGAAATGGAGTACCTATGCCATTAGCATTCTCTGTCGCTGAGTCGTTGATGAATTTTATAAAAAAGAATATAAAATGAATGTTCAGGCCACACAGCCAAGCACAATTGCAATTCGCACAAGCTAACCCACATCCAAAAATTGCAATTACACCAGCCCACAAAGATAAAAAATGTCAATTAAGTAAATTGTAAGAAATAAATTAATAGAATAACTATTATAAATTGAGAAAACTATAATTATGAATTTAGAGGATGAAATTTTTGAAAAGCATTACGAATACTATAAAAGCATAGGTGTAGAAACTATTAAACAGCAAGCAGGTCAAGTAGAACAAGTTAGTTCAGATTATCAAGGTAGAGTAATATTTGAATTATTACAAAATGCTTTTGATAAAGCATATGAAAATATTTTAGTTAAGGTAATAGATAATTCTCTATATATAGCAAATGATGGAAAGAAGTTTACTTATACAGTTAATTATGACTATGAAGAAGGTAAAACTGACAGGGCTGATTTTCAGTCACTTTGCTCTATTTCTACATCAACTAAAACAGATAGTAAGAGTATAGGAAACAAGGGAGTAGGATTTAAATCTGTTTTTTGGTTGCAAAAGACGGCTTTGTAAATGTTTATACTAAAGGTATCATTATCAAAGGAAAATATAAGATTGATGAAACAATAAGTTTTAGTATTTTTGATACATTTCGAAATATAAATGAAATACCTGAAGCTTTTTCCGATAATGTAAAAGAGAGTATAAAACAGAAAATAAAACTAGTACAAAAAGAAAGAAAAGAACGAGGTGTAAACGGCAATTAGGAATGGTTCTTCTTCAAATTTGGTGCAACTTTTTAGTGGATAAATCTAAAAAAGGCTCATGGTGTATATATTAAAGAAAATTTTTCATCAAGATGACAGTCAACAATAAAGGGCTATAAAATTTTCAAAATAATTGTAATCTAATATTCTGATTATATTTAATTTACATTCTAAACTCAGTCAATATTGATTACCAAAATTGACGAAGAACCTTAGGAATGCAGTGATTTCGGGAATTAACAGTACAGTAAATTCGGCAACAATGATGCAGTAAATTCGGGAACAACAGTACAGTATTTCTGTAAAAATAAATTAATGTTTAGTATTCTCATAAT
>Ga0172378_10005004_pt1 | contig 12398 bp, 13 predicted proteins | sample GrowelOW332metaG_FD_119755 | JGI IMG/M metagenome (GOLD analysis project Ga0172378, IMG submission 119755) | Groundwater microbial communities from an aquifer near a municipal landfill in Southern Ontario, Canada - Pumphouse #3_1 metaG | ecosystem: Environmental > Aquatic > Deep subsurface >...
CTTCCTTCAACAAGCAGGCGTTCACAATCAAGGGCAAGGACGACAAGGTCCTCATAACCTATGCTCATGGCATTTTCTCCCATATAGACCTTGGCATAGTGAAATATCACTTTGAGCTTGGAGCCGGCAAGGAGAACTTTGAGTGGGCAGAGGAGCTGGCAGCCGACTGGTAGTCAGGCAACTGCTTTTTTCAAGGAGAGCCCAGTCTCAGGGTAATCAAGCTGGAAAAGGACTTCAGGCCTTCCTTGAATTGCTGTGTCCTTGTGCTATGATTGTCACAAGGGAGGCATGTTATGAAAGGCTCGTTTTCTGAGGTGAAGGTCTTCCAGGTCAAGCCTGAAAAAATAGAGGAGTTCGAGAGCCTGGCCTCTCAAATGGCTGAAAGCCAGGAGAAGAGGGAAGGCTGCCTAGGAATCCGCTACATGAAGAGATTCTATGTGTTCGATGACATAAACGAGAAGCCACGAAAGCTTACCAGGATAGTCAAGTGCATCAAGTACTATTCCTACTGGGAGTTCGACAGCATCGAAAGCTATGCCAAGGCAACCAGCTGGTTCTTTGAGACCTACAATCAGGTGTTCAGGCTCCTGATCATGCCATTTGACATCAACTGTGGGGAGTCTCTATTCTAGACAAGCTTGGGGATTTCTTTGTTTCAATAGAGCATTTTCATAGCAGGCAGACGATTTTCTGCCTGCTTAGCAGGCAATCCCTCTTGTGGTTGACTTGTCTTGTTTTTACTCCTATTCTCCAAAAGGAGGCATAATGCGATGAATGTAACAGCATTGTCATTGGTTGGCTTGCAGTCCAATGACAGCATAAGGGAATATCTGAGACAGCATCCTGAAATGATGGTTGAGCTTCCCTACAACATGGATGAGAGCCGTCTTGAGGACCTGGCTCTTGACCTTGAGGGCAGGGTTGCCTCCATTCATGCGTGCTGCCCTTCTGAGCTTGCATTTCCTAACTTCGGCTCCTCTGACGAGGCTGTCATAGAGCAGAGCATGAGCCATATGAGACGCACCTTGAAATCTGCATTGAGATTCGGAGCCTCCTTGGTTGTTCTTCACCCAGGCTATGCAACTGGCAAGAGCATACCTTCTGATGGAGAGCAGAGGCTTCCTCTTCTCCATGGGTCGGAGTTCAGGGATTTCGTTGGCTTGGAGGATGGGTCGATCTGCAAGCTGGAATATACTCATATGGACAGGTACAGAAGGCATTTTGACATCATGAGGCATCAAGTTGCAAGCCTTGCCCATGAGTACCTTCAATCTGGAGTCAAGCTTGCGCTGGAGAACTTGAACCCAAGGGCTGGATACTTGAACGTGGAGCCTTATGAACAGCTTGAGCTAGCAAGGCTGGATGAGGCGTTCCTGTGCCTCGATATAGGTCATCTATGGATCAGCAGCCAGGTTTTCGGCTTTGATTTCCTGGAAGCTGCAGATGGCATCATGAAAACAGGGAAAGTCGTGTCAGTGCATCTGCATTCCAACCCCTCCAGACCTGGATTCTTCAGGTACAGTCATGAGAACCTGGATGCCAACCCAATGCCGGTCAAGTCCGCCTTGGAACTGGTTGCGGCCTATAAACCAAACCTTGTCTTGGAGACACTGCATGACTTTGATCTAAACACAGAGCTGCTTAGAAGATGGCTTGATGCATAATTAATTACTAAATCAAGGATTGCTTTTCAGCTAGGATGCCTTATAATTTACCTAATACGGCCATACCGTAAAAAGGAGTCAAATTATGAAGAAAGTGTTGCTGGCATTGCTAATGCTGCTTGCCCTCTCAGCAAGCCTTCTGGCCCAAGCACAGCTTGAAGCCACTGCATCCGGAACAGGTGAGCTGGTTATCTACAGCGCCGCTTCCGAAGGAGAGGCGGAGAGCCTCTCCAGGAAATTCAACGAGATCTATCCAGATATCAAGATCACAATCATAAGAGCTGGTTCAGGCGACCTGGTGACAAGGGTCAAGACTGAGTGGCCGAAGCCGGAAGGCGATGTGATCCTTCTGATGGGATCTGAGAACCTTGACCAGATCTATGAGCAGCTTGAGGCCTACAAGTGCGCCAATCATGACGGCTTCGATCCTGAGAACCGTGACAATAAGGGAGCTGTCCCAAAGTATTACGGAACATCAATGCCTCTTCAGGCCATAATGTACAACACAAAGCTCCTCTCCGCAGCTAATGCACCCAAGTCCTGGAAGGACCTTGGAGACCCGAAGTACAAGGGCGAGATCGTTCTTGGAAACCCAGCCTCATCTGGATCCTCCTACGCACAGCTCTACATGATGTACAAGCTTTATGGCCTTGACTTCATCAAGACCGTGGTTGCCAACTCCACCTATGTTGCATCCTCCACTTCCGGACCTGACTCAGTTGCTCGCGGCGAGTACGCCATCACAGTGACAGGAGAGGCCAACATCGGAAAGAAGCTTGCTGCAGGGGATCCTGTTGCATACGTTCTTCCTGAGGAAGGCACAGGACGCAGGATTGAAGGATCTGCAATCCTGGCCAACTGCCGCAATATGGACAACGCCAAGAAGTTCATCGACTTCATGACAAGCCCCGAGGCTTTCCAGATCGTCAGGGACGAGTGCTTCCGCAGGGCAGTCTCCACAGACGTTCCAGGCCCAGAGGGACTTCCTGCTCTTCAGGACATGAAGTTCTTCCCATATGATGCCGTTGAGGCTTCAGCACTGAAGAAGCAGCTGGTAGCTGACTTCAACGCAATGCTTTAAGCAAGCAAGAACTGAAAAATCGAGGGCCTGCTATGGTTTTGGCAGGCCCTTTGCATGAAGAGGAAAGAAATGAGCGAGAACCTGACCTATGATAAGGTGAACAAGATATTTGATGTGGGTGGAAGGAACCCAGTGCATGCTCTTTGCGATGTGTCATTCACAATCAACAGCGGAGAGCTGTTCTGCCTTCTTGGCCCATCGGGATGCGGAAAGACCACATTGCTTCGCAGCACAGCAGGGCTTGAGACAATCACAAGCGGAAAGATGCTTTACGGAGACGTGGACATCTCCACCATACCGCCTTACAAGAGAAACATAGGCATGGTATTCCAGAGCTTCGCACTTTACCCTCACATGAACATATTCGAGAACGTCGCCTATGGACTAAGGGTTCGAAAGACACCTGAAGCCGAGGTGAAGAGAAAGGTAACAGAGGTCATGGAGCTTGTTGGGCTGCAGGATGAGCTCAAGCGCAACCCAAGCCCGACAGCCCTGTCTGGGGGCCAGCAGCAGCGCGTGGCTATAGCCAGGGCTCTGGTCTACAGCCCGGACATCCTTCTTCTTGATGAGCCTCTTGCCAATCTGGATGCAAAGCTCAGGCGCTATATGCGCGCTGAGATACGAAGGATCCAGAAGGCGACCAATATCACGACGATCTTCGTCACTCATGACCAGGAGGAGGCCATGGCCGTAGGCGATCGCCTGGCTGTGCTTAGAAAGGGAGTGGTGGAGCAGATCGGAACCTCTGACGAGCTTTACACTCAGCCGCAGAACTCCTTTGTGGCCAATTTCATTGGGAAGATGAACTTCTTCAAGGCAGAAATAGAGAATATTGATGGAGCCTCTGCCTTGGCCAGGGTAAAGGGAACCGGCTTTGCAGAGACAGTGGATAGGTCAAGAATCCATGGCTCTTTCACAAAAGGCTCTTCAGCATTGCTTGGAGCAAGGCCTGAGCAGCTTATTGTATCCAAGGCCCTTCCTCAGCGCCCTTCCTTGCCAGGAACCGTCAAGATCATACAGCATCTAGGTCAGTTTGTCCGCTATGAGGTGGAGATGGAAGGCGATGCTGCCTCAGCCATATTCGAGATAGACATGGGCGGCCTGGTTGTAGACATCAAAGAAGGCGAAAAGGTCAATGTAAGCCTCAAGAGCAGTCTTGCATCGCTGTATGAGGCCAAGGAGGAGGCATGAAGGCAAGAAAGTATAGGAAGGACCTGACACAGGCCTTGGTCTTCTTAATCCCGATGGCTTTTCTGGCTGTCTTCCTCCTTTATCCAATGTTCACAACACTGATCAGGGCCTTTATGGCTCCTGCTGATGACCTGGCCTTTCATGGCTTCAGCCTTGAGGGCTTCAAGCAGTTCTTCACAAGCCGCCTATATCAGAAGAGCCTTCGCAACTCCTTTGTCGTAAGCATCAGCGTGACAGCGCTGACCCTGCTCATAGGCGTTCCCATGGGATATTTCGTTGCCAGGGTCAAGATGCCTGGCAAGAATCTCATACTGTCGCTGGGAATCCTTCCTATAATAATGCCTAGCTTCGTAGGAGCCTTCACATGGGTCATTCTCCTTGGGCGCAACGGCATAGTGCGAACCTTCCTCAATTGGCTTCTCGGGCCTCTGGGAGTGGAGGTTCCAAGCATATATGGAATGTTTGGCATGATATTGTGCATGACGCTGACCTACTATCCCTTTGTATTCCAGCTTTCCTATGGAGCCTTTGCATCAGCCAATCCACTTCTGGAGGAGGCTGCAATGCTGATGGGCGCTGGCAAGGGCAGGATAATGAGGACAGTTACCTTCCCGCTGATTCTCCCATCTCTGGGAGCTGCTGCCTTGCTGGTGTTCGTCAGGGCCATAGGAAACTTCGGCATTCCAGCTGTCATCGGCGGAGATCACTATGTGCTTCCGACCTTGATCTACTTTGAGGTCAATGGTTTCTGGAACATCAATGGAGCTTCCTCAATAGCTGTAATAAATGTCGCCATAACTGCCTTTGTGCTATGGCTTCAGAAGTATGTGGTCAGCCGCCATGAGTATGAGACCATATCGGCTTCCAGAAGCGAGATCAAGCTTCATGAGGGCAAGGGCATAAGGATCATAGCCATGCTCTACTGCCTGATCATCCTGATCGTCTCCTTGCTTCCCCAGATCACAATCATAGTAATGTCCTTCTTTGAGAAGTGGGTAGGCCTGTTTCCAGAGGGCTTTACGCTGGCCAACTACATCAGGATACCCAAGTACTCATCTCATGAGCTTTTCAATTCCTTCTATCTGTCGATTCTCGCCACTGTGCTGTGTGCAGTGCTTGGCAGCATAGTAGCCTACATCACAGAGCGCAAGAAGCCAAAGGGAGCTGCCTTGCTGGACCTTGCGGTGATGGCTCCGTTCATCCTGCCAGGAACTGTCGTCTCCATAGCCCTGCTGTCAGCCTTCAGCGGCAACAGCGCCATAAGGCTTACAGGAACCTATGCGATAATCATCATATCCTACATGATAAGAAGGACTCCTTACGTATACAGGTCTGTGGCAGCCAGCCTGACTCAGCTCAATCCATCGCTGGAGGAGGCCTCCACAATCGCTGGAGCCACCTGGTTCTACACCTTCCGTCGGGTCAGTGTGCCCTTGATCCTGCCTGCAATAATCAGCGGCTCAATACTTACGCTGACAACGCTTCTCCAGGAGCTGTCCACCACTATACTCCTTTACAGCGGAAAGACGAGAACTGTGCCCATCCAGATCTACGGAGCGGTCCAGGATGGAAAGCTGGGAGCAGCCAGCGCTCTTTCTGTGGTGCTTCTGGTCGTAGTGTTCTTCATTGTATACGGCATGAACTCAAGGCAGGGGAGCAAGATCTCAAATGCATTCAAGATGGGCTGATGACTTATCAGGCCTCAGGGACTTCTATAAGGGCCAGCTGAAGGGCAATATACTGCCTTTCTGGCTCAAGAGGTGCCTGGATGAGCGAAACGGCGGCTACTTCAACTGCTTTGACAACCGTGGGCTTGGCCTTGTGTCCAGGGATAAGTATACCTGGAGCCAGGGCAGGTTCCTCTGGCTTTTCTCCACTCTTGCCACGGACGAGGCCTGTGGCTTTACCTCAGAGGAGCAAAAGCTCTTCCTGGCCTATGCCAGGAGCGGCTATGACTTTCTGAAAAGCCATTGCTTCTTGCCTAGCGGCCATTGCGCCTTTGTCATGGACGAGGAGGGAAGGCCCAAGGGCGAGGTGCTTGATGCAAGCATCTATGCTGACTGCTTTGCGGCCATCGGCTTTGCAGCCTATGGCCTTGCCGCCAAGGACGGCCAGGCCAAGGCCCTGGCAGGGAAGACCTATGCAGGCATAAGGCAAAGGGTGACAAGCGGCATCTTCAACAGCCTGCCTTATCCCTTGCCCCAAGGCTTCATGGCTCACGGAATTCCCATGATAATGAGCAATGTAGCGATGCAGATGAGCCTTATTGACAAAGCCTATCTTTCCGATCTTGAGGCCTTCACTGACACCGTTCAGCAGAATTTCGTGGATGACAGCTTTACAGTAAGGGAGACAATCGACAGCTCTAAGGGCATTTGTGATGACTATCTGCTGTTCACCCATGCCAATCCCGGCCATAGCCTTGAGGATGCCTGGTTCATGCTTGACGCTTCCCAGGCTCTGGGACGAGAGGATATCCAGGACAAGGCTATCAGGATTGCAAGAAGAGCTCTTGAGACCGGCTGGGACGAAGAGCATGGCGGAATCCTTCATTTCTGCGACAGAAATGGAGGCGAGCCCAGAGGACTAAGCTTGGGAACCTCCACAGAGACCTTGGTGAGCCAGGGCTGGGGCGACAAGCTCTGGTGGGTGCACTCAGAAGCTCTTTACACGACTTTGCGATGCTATCTGATAGGCCATGATGAACAATTCATGAAGGCTCATGAGAGAATCAAGGAATACACCTTCAGTCATTTTCCCAATCCAGACAAGGCCATAGGCGAGTGGATCCAGATACTGGACAGGGAGGGTCGGCCCATGGACAAGGTTGTAGCCTTGCCTGTGAAGGATCCCTTCCACATAGCAAGAGACTTCCTCTTGATCTGTCGCCTGCTGGGCTGAGAATGCCTTTAAGTATTAGCGTTCAAAGTTTTCTGATGTCCTAAAGGTAGTAATTATACTTAAATTTAAATCAATATATTGAAATTGGGGTGTTGTTTCTATGATCAAAGCATTCTTTAAAGCTGATAATGATATGCAGCTGTCTCGCCATCAAAGCCCCAGCCCTCGACTCTGGCATCCTCGTCCAGGCGTATAAAGCCATTGGCCTCAAGAGCCTTGAAGCTATGGTCGTTGGACCTGAGAACGTAGGCCTCTAGGACAAGGATATCCTCCAGGGTCAATAGATAGTCCTTGAGAAGGGCTATGATGGAGGTGGCTATGCCCCGCGACCAGTGGCTCCTTTCTACCATGTAGCCTATGGTCACGCTCTTGCTTCTTTTCCTGTAGTCGAAGACCTGAGCCAAGGCTATGAGCTTGCCAGGCTCGCTGTCCAGGTAGACCCCTAGGACTAGCTTCTTTCTCTTGTCGAAGTCCCGACCTCCAAGGTTGCGTATGGCTGCAAGCAGATTGCCCTTGCTCTTATTGTAGAGAAAGGGCGGTATGAAGCGATAGATTTCTGGATCGCTGGTGATCTTATGAAGCTGCCCAAGATCCGTTTCCTGCATCTTGGCCAGCAGAAGGCCTCTGTCATGAAGACATGGAAAGGCTTCGTAAAGACAGGCCATCTCTAGCCTCTGCCTTCTTTTTCCTTGGCTTGCAGCTTGAGCTCGCTGTACTTGGCCTTTGAGCCATAGGACTTGCTGACAGGATACTTCTCGGCATTGCGCTTGAGCTTGGCCAGTATGATCTCATCCATGTCCAGGCCATAGGCATCGGCTATGTCAATGCTGTACATCAGCACATCGGCAAGCTCCTCAGCCACCTTGGCAATCTTCTCCTTGCAATAAAGGTCATCAGCGCTCCATTGGTAGATCTCAAGAAGCTCGCTTGCCTCCAGGCACAGCGATATGGCCAGGTCCTTTGCGTTGTGGAACTGCTTCCAGTCTCTCTGGTCCCGGAATTCCAGGGCCTTCTCGATTGTCTCTTTGCTTATCATGCAGGCATTGTAGCATGTTCATCTGGCTAGGTGAACACTAAAGATCAATAGTCCAGGCCTATGGAGGCAAGGACCTCCCTGGTTTTGGGCAGAGGACTGGGGAGCCTCATTTCATCCAGTGTGAAAGGCGCCTTGCAAGAGCTGTCTAGCTCGATAATTGACAGGTTGGTCATTATCCTGTCCTTCTCCAATGGATAGAGCCTATCCAGCGCTTCCTCGAAGCAGCAGCTGCCAAGGATCCTGGCAGCTGTCTTGGGTCCAACGCCCCTGATGCCCTTGATGTTGTCTGAAGGGTCTCCTGTCAAGGCCTTGAAGGCTGCGTATTGGCAAGCCCTTATGCCAAGCTTCTGCCATAGGGTATCCGCTGTCCATATAGCTGTCTTCTTTCCTCTGTAGCGAAGAATCGAGACGCCAGGGGCAAGAAGCTGGAAGAGGTCGCTGTCAAAGCTTGATATGATGATCTGGTCGTCAGGGGCCTTGAGAAGGGCCATGGAGGCCATCCAGTCATCGGCCTCGCAGTCGACAGTCTCGGCATAGGGGATGCACAGCTGGTCCAGGGCTCTATAGATATCGCTTAGCTGGGTGAAGGGATTGTCTTCGCCTAAGGCAGGCCTGTTGGCCTTGTAGGCTGCATCTATCAGGGCTCTTGGGTTCTCGTGCTCCCCGTCAAAGACTATTGCGCAATGGCTTGCCTCTGTCATGCCAAGGATCTTCAGCAAGGCTCCGATGAAGCCTATGACGCCCTGGATGGGGTGCCCATCGGATGCGAATATGGGATGAGGCATGCCATAATGCATCTGGAAGAGAAGGTTGGAGCCGTCTACGATGATTATGCAGTTCATGAATCAAGTATCTTTCAAATCGGACTTTCATTCAATGACATAAATATGTTAAAATTCCCATGTGTTTGAAAATATAGTAGGAAAGATAGAGGAATATGACAAGATCATCATCCATCGTCATTGTAGGCCTGATGGAGATGCCATTGGCTCACAGGTTGGGCTGAAGGGAATCATCAAGGCAAATTGGCCAGGAAAGAAGGTCCTTTGCACCGGCGATCCGGCAGGCCGCTATGGCTTTATCGAGGGCTCGGTCATGGACGAGGTCTGCGACGAGGATTTTCCAGGCTCCCTTTGCTTCATACTGGATTGCGGAGCTGCCAGCCTTGTCAGCGATGAACGCTACAGGAACGCTGGCTTAACCATAAGGATAGATCATCACCTGCCTGCAGAAAGCTTTTGCAGATTGGAGGTCCTTGACCCCAGCTTTGAGTCTTGCTGCTCCATGATAGCCGTGCTGGGACTTGAGTCTGGCCTGATCATCGACAAGACAGCAGCCTCTGCCCTTTATGCCGGGATGGTCACGGACAGCGGAAGATTCCTTTATGACAGCACCAAGCCTAGAACCTTGCGCATAGCCTCTGAGCTTCTTGAAAGAGGAGTGGACACCCAGGCTATCTACAGCAGCCTCTACAACGAGGACCTGGCCATCCTGAAGCTGAGGGCAGAATACTTTCTGAAGGTCAGGCTGACGCGGCACAACGTGGCCTATATATACACCACACAGAAGGAGCTTGAGAGCTACAAGTTGGATGCCTTTGCTGTCTCAAGGGGCATGGTGAATACCATGGCCAACATCAAGGGAGTTGACATCTGGGTGAGCTTCACCGAGAGCGAGGGCTCTGTTCTTTGTGAGCTCAGATCCTCAAGGCTGAACATAAATCCAATCGCAGTGAAATATGGCGGAGGCGGACACGCCAAGGCAAGCGGCGCAACCGTAGCAAGGGCTGAGATCGCCATGAGCATGCTTGAGGACCTTGATGAATTGGAGGCGCAAAATGAGTGAGGACATCATGAAGGCAGTAATCGACCAGATAAAAAGCCATGACAGTATCATCATAAGCCGCCATAAGAGGCCGGACGGGGATGCTGTGGGCTCAACAAAGGGCCTTGCAGGCATCATCAGGCTGTCTTTCCCGCAGAAGGACGTAAGAGTCGTCAATGAGGACTGGTCCGATTACCTGGCATTCCTGGGCAAGGAGGACAAGATGCCTGAGACCCTCTCCGGGGCCCTGGTCATCGTGCTGGATACAGGAAACGTGGAGCGAATCTCCAATTCCAGGTATGCAGAAGGTTCCATGCTCATCAAGATAGACCATCATATCAACAACTCACCCTACGGAGACCTCCAATGGGTCGAGGATCAAAGGTCATCAGTCTGCGAGATGATAGCCGACCTGGCATGCAGCAACCCTGATGTGCTTAAGATGGACGAGCAAAGTGCAACAGCCCTGTACACTGGAATGGTGACTGATACAGGGCGCTTCAAGTTCGACAGCACAGGGCCTAGGACGATGGCCCTAGCATCCTTTCTTCTTGAGAAGGGAGTGGATACTGAGACCCTCTTCTCCAGGCTTTATATGGAGGACTTCAGCTTCCTGAAGTTCCAGGCAGCGGTGTTCTCCAAGATGAAGATAACAGAGAATGGAGTGGCTTACCTGATCGTCACACCATCCATGCAGGCCCGCCATGACATAAGCTTTGAAAGCGCCTGCAACTGTGTAAGCTTTCTGGATTCCATCAAGGGCAGCCTTATCTACCTGGCCTTCATATATTCCCCAAGTGGAGATATCAGGGTGCGCCTGAGATCGCGCTTTCTTGCAATCAACACCCTGGCTGAGAAGTACGGCGGCGGCGGTCATGAGAAGGCTGCAGGGGCGACCGTGAAGACAAGAGCCCAGGCTATGGCCCTGATTGCCGATGCCGACAGGATGCTTGGAGAGTTCAAGAGGAGCCATGAGGACCTGCTGTGAGAATACTATTGACAAATGACGATGGCCTGAATGCCGAAGGCCTTGCTGCTCTTGAGACTTGGGCCAGGACCAAGGGCGAGGTTACTGTAGTGGCTCCGAAGACTGAGCAGAGCGGGAAGAGCCACTCCATTGAGATACACAAGAGCTTTGAGGTTCTCAAGGTCGCCGAAGGGCGCTACAGCGTGGACTCGTCTCCAGCAGACTGCGTGCGATTTGCCTTCAGCGGACTGGGAAGAGATTTCGACCTGGTCCTTTCTGGCATAAACAAGGGCTTCAATGTTGGCACTGACATAGTCTATTCAGGAACGGATGGGGCCATCTTCGAGGCCAGCTGCCTTGGCTGCAGGGCACTTGCCTTCTCCACTGATCCTGAAAGCTTTGAGGACTCGAAAAGGCTTCTGGACCGAATATGGGCATTCATAGAGGCAGGAAGGCTCTTTGACTACAATGACATCTACAACATCAACATCCCACTGAAGGCTACAAGCATAAGAGTCACTGCCCAAGGCAGCCCTTATTACAAGGACCGCTTTGTAAGGACAGCCGAGAACATGTACATGGCTGATGGGTACTCGGTGTATAGTGGCGCCAGAGACCTGGAAAGGGATATAGATGCAGTGATGCATGGCCATGTGTCAATCACGCCGCTATGCATTGACCGGACAAGCGCCAAAGCCTACATGGCGCTGAAAGGCATTTCGGAAAGCATCTAGATTTGGGCACAGCTGGCTCTTGCTAGAAACAAGGCATGAAGGTAAACTACAACAATGACGGAAGAATTATGCTAAGCATTCAAAAGGCAAGTGCATTGAAGAGAATATCAGCAGGCTTGCTGGATGCAATCGTGCTGTCCATACTGAGCCTTGGATTTACGCTGATAATAAGCGCTGTGACAGGCTATGACGCCAAGAGCCAGAGGCTGCAGGACCTTTACAGCAGGTATGAGAGCGCCTACAGTGTGGATTTTGATGTCACAGAGCAGCAGTACAAGCTCTATTCTGAGGAGCAGTCAAGCCAGTATGACAAGGCCTACGAGGCCCTGATCAATGATGCAGAGGTCCTGCAGCTCTACCCCCAGATTCTCAATCTGACGGTCCTGATGATAAGCCTTGGCCTTTTCCTGTCTTGCCTTATCGCAGAGTTCATTGTTCCGCTGATCCTGGGCAATGGCATGACCCTGGGCAAGAAGGTATTCTCAATTGCGCTGATGCATGACAATGGAGTCAGGGTGGATGCTGTGGCCCTGTTCATACGCACAATCCTGGGAAAGTACACCATTGAGATCATGATTCCAGCGCTTATAGTCATCATGATATCTTTTAACACAATCGGACTTGTGGGCGCTGTGGTTTTGGGGTTAATATTGCTATTGCAGGCAATCTTGTTCCTGGCCACAGGCAATAGGACCTTGATTCATGACCTTCTGGCGCGGACTGTCTGCGTCGATTATGCAAGCCAGAGGATATACGCCTCCCAGGCGACAATGCTTGAGGCCATCAGGCAGGAAGCCCAGCGGAAGGCGGAGGAAAAGGAATACTGATCTCTGATCACAAAGGATGAAATATGGAAATAACGCTTAAGAACCTTACGAAGATCTTTCCCAGCAGGAACAAGAAGTCCCCGGACGATGTTGTTGCAGTGAATGACTTTGACTTCACCATTCCCGATGGGAAGCTCATTGGACTGCTTGGACCTTCAGGTTGCGGAAAGAGC
>Ga0172378_10005005_pt1 | contig 12397 bp, 17 predicted proteins | sample GrowelOW332metaG_FD_119755 | JGI IMG/M metagenome (GOLD analysis project Ga0172378, IMG submission 119755) | Groundwater microbial communities from an aquifer near a municipal landfill in Southern Ontario, Canada - Pumphouse #3_1 metaG | ecosystem: Environmental > Aquatic > Deep subsurface >...
GGTACCTCATTTTTAGCCCTATAGTCTTATATTTTCTTTATATTTTAAGACCCTTATAAAACTGTACTTACTTCTTATAGAATATATATAAACTTGGCTTTCATCTTGAACCATCTTGAACCGCATGCATCAAAGCATTGCCTCACCATCATTTGAGCCAGTTCAAGATCAACAAAAAAATGAGGTACCATCTTGAACCATCTTGAACTTTTAGTACTAATCATATAAAAAGTACCATATTTTTAGAAAATGTATCATTTCAACAAAATAATTAAAATAATTTAGTAGTTGAATATCATTCTGACTCAACGAGAGGTTCAAGAACGCCACTCGAGTAATTTTTACATTAAATTATTCAGCCAAACATATCGAAGTATCTTCTTGTCTCTCTAGTGATGTATTTTTTATAATACTCATTAAAATTTATTAACTACTATTACCCGATAAATATTTTTTTCATCTGCTACTACTAAATTAGTTATGTGTATCAATATTAGACACTTGATTATTATTATTTAGTACTAAATTATGATGTTAATCAATGTAATTTAGTACTAAATATTTAGTACTTTTTAGTCTTCTTCAAAACCCAAAGCGAGTAATTGTTTATTAATATCTTCTATTTCATTACTTATTTTTATATCCATAATTTTAAATAAATATGTTACTTCAAATCTAGAAACAGAAACATCTTTAATCGCCGTATTATATTTTATTCCAAATTCATTTTTAAATACTGAAATTGTAAAATTGTCTCCAATATTAAATTCAGTAGAATGTAATGCAAAAAGATCAGCATTTAATTTTAATCTTTTTTCAATTAAGTATTTTATATTATCAATTTCTTTTAAATTCATTATTTTCCTCCTTCTTCTACTATTCTAAATAAATCACTAAATTCAAGTTCAGTTAATATTACACATGTTCCTTTTCTACGGATTAATATTTTATCTTTCATTTTAGATTTATACCACTTTTGATTTGGGTGTAATTGTATTATTACATTTTTACTTTCATATGTTGATGTTTCCCATGCTCGACATATCATTTTATTTTTCCACCTCAATATATTTACCACATAATGTTACTTTATGATATTTTCCTTTATTAAATTTACATCCAATTTCATCATCATCTTTAAATATACAATCATTACATATACTTTTAGGATCAATTGATTCTATCCATTTTGTTTTAACTTTTAATTTTATATGTTTAGAAACATCATTAAAATTATTAATTGCTTCATTAAATTCATTTGCTTTTTTTTCAAGATCTTTAATCATTTCTCCATATTGTTTAATTGTTTCTTTAGGTAATTTAATTCTTAAATTATTCATTACATTTCCTCCATAATCTTAGTAATTACAATTAATAAAAAATAACCAATTAATAAAAGTAAAATTATTACCAAAGATATCGGTAAAAATAAAAGTAATATTAATATCATCGCTATTGATTTTTTACGCGATAATTTCAACTTCATATCTATATTATAACTAATTTCATTTAATACAGTCAACACTAAAACCGCTCCTACTATAATATAAATTAACTTTAATATTTCAAATAACAATATATCAATCCTCCTTATTAAATAACAGCGGAAAAGCTGCTATTTTTATTTTTTACTTTTCACTTAATAATAATTTTTCAAGTTCATTGTATTCTTCTATTGAGAAATATAATTTCGAATGATCTTTAAATACTACAACATAAGATAATAATGTTTCACACCTTACATATTCAGTACAATAAAATACTTGTTCGATGTCAAGTAAATATCTTCCTATTTTTTTCATTGTCATTTTATTCTCCTTTATTTTTTATAATAAAAATAATCAACTATTTTTCTGGTATATACCTCAACATAATAACAACACCAGTCAATAATTGGTACTAATAATTTAGTTGGAAAAAATAAAATATTAAAGATCTTCCTAGTTTTTAAATATTTATTTTTTAACTCCTCTTTAAATAAAATCATCATAATATTAAAAAATACACCAATAAAACAATAAATTATAAATAATCTTAGCATTCTTTAACCCTCCTTAATATAATTAATAGCTGAAATAACAGTAGTGAAAACAGGCAATGGTATGTTGGAACTTGAATTATCGTGGACTAAATCAAATTTACCATTTCTTTTTATTTTAAATAATGAATAATAATTATCGTTAAAATAAAACCTGGATTGATGGTGTTGTTCTATCTCTTTTAAAATAGTTCCTAATTCTAATTTTTTATATTTTGATTTATCAATATTACATATCAATTTAATCATCTCCATTATTTCTATTTCTTTTATGTCTTTTTGTTTTCTTAGGTAAATCTCCAATATCTTCATTATTGTCTTCAGTAGAAGGTTCTTCTGTTTCTTTATCTATAACTTCTTCATCTATATTTTTATCTTCTTTTAATTTTAATACCCAATGTGCATTTCTAGAATGTTCAGGAAAAAATGGAGCCATTATGTTTGATACTAAATTTACATCATAATAATCACATAATTCATCGAACATTTTTTGTTGCCAATCATTTAATAATGGTTTATAATCTGACATTGATGCGAATGTTCCATATACTTTTATTATTTCAAAGTTTTTAGAAAGTAATTCTTTTAATTCTTCAAAACCATATTCGCCAACATGCTCATTTCCTTCATCATCTGTAATCATGTGATTTTTAGCAGCCTTTCCATTAAAGCATGGTGTTGACATATATAATCTAGAATTTTCATTCATATGTTTTTTTATATTATTTAAATATTTTTGACCATTCCATTTTCCAATATGTTCAAAAACTTCAAATGAAGTAATTATATCAAATTTTTCATTTAAATTAATATCACCACACAAATCAGCTTCTTTAAATTCTGCAAAATCAACATTTTTAAATTTTTCATTATTTTTATTAATAGTATTTGTTCTAATATCTAGACCTAAATATTTCTTAGGTCTAAATCTATTTCTATAAAATACTTCTAACATTTCTCCAGATCCACATCCAAAATCTAATATTGTTTGTCCTATTTTTGCTATTTTTAAAATATGTGTCCATCTTAAATAATGTGCGAATTGGTCTCTGTGGTAGATGTGTCTTTCAAATGTATCTTGTGGGTTTAATTGTGTTTTATTATATTTAGTCATATTATTCTCCTTTTATAAATATTCTATATTTTTTACCTTGAATTTTTTTATCTTTGATATCTAACTTCCATCTTTTTTTTATCTGTTTTGAAAATTCTATTTTACTCATTGCATTTAAATTATTTTCTAAACAATATTCATTATATTTTTTATAAACATTAGTGGTTGGTTCATTAATAACATCTCTTTCAGTTACATCATTTAAAAATCCTAATATTGGATTGTTTATATATTCATATTCTTTTAATTCTCTTTGTACTTTCTCGCTTTCTGTAAATGATCTATTTTTTAATATTCTCTTTAAACCATTAATACCCAACTGAATTAAATATTCTAAACTTTGAGGTTCACGTAATTGATACTTAATATAAGGTGAATAATTTGGATCATCTTTTGTAAATTTAGCTTCAAATGGTATTATTGTTAATCTTCTTTGAACTGCCCCGGTTTTATCTTTTATTCTTGGAATACTATTTGCAGAAAACAACATTTTAGAATAGTTATTAAATTCAAATGGATCTTGTCCTTTTCGTTCAGCTGTAAGTCTATCACCAGTTACTAATTTTTTAAATATACTTGGATTTGCTATAAATTCATCTCCTATATCATCTCCAATGTTTGCTAATTTTGAAAATAATTCAGCAGTTCTAAATCTATCTCCTAATTCTCCAATATCAAGTGATGATATATTTTCATTACCAAGTAAATTTTTAATCATATCTAAGAAAGTTGATTTACCATTTGAACCATCTCCCGTTAAAATGAATGCTTTTCCTAATTCATTTCTTCTATAAAAACAATATCCAATTGCTTCTTCTAATAATAATCTTACATGTTTATCATTTACAGCCAACCTATCCAAAGTATCATCTATTATTTTTGATCTAGCTTCTGGATTATAATTATGTTTTATTTTATTTGTCATAATTATATCTGGAGAAAACTCAATAAATTTATCATCTTTTATATTATATATTCCGTTATTAAATGGTATTAAATATGCATTTGACATCTCAACATTTTCTTCAATTTTTACAGATAACCAATTTAAAACTTCCATTCTTTTTGATTTAGTCAAGTTTTCGATGTGGTTTATCATTTCATGTTCAATATAATTAGTTCCAGGAACATATACTCCATTTTTATAAATGTGAAGTTGGTTGTTTATTTTAACAATATGGTTATTACTTATTAAATATTTTGCGAATTCAGCATGTAAAAATGTAGTACCGTTAGATCCACCATAAAAATTAGGTTTTTTAAATGCGTCTTCTCGCATTATTATTTCTAATTCATTTTCAGGTAATGGATCTTTTAAAACATATTTATTTATAATATTTAATATTTCTTTACTTTGTTCTATTGAAAAATTAGCAGCATTTAATGTTAAAATATAATTAAACAATACTTGATTTCTTCCATCGCCTTCTTCTAAATTTTTAAAATCTTTAGTTGATCTTATTGGGTTTAACCAAAATGGCAATTCTTGAGGTTCATAATCTAATAACATTCTTCTTTCTATTCCATCTAATTTTAATACTTCATAGCTTGTATTTTTACCTAATTTTATATCTGCTTTTATTCCAATTGGAATTGATGCTCTAGTTTTATTTTTATTTAATCTTGTGTTTTTAAATAAAAAATGTTTACCTTTTACTGTTTCATAACAAATACATTTAATTTTTTCATTTTTTATTATTTTAAATAATATTTCTGACTCTTCATTATCATCTATATCGATTAATACAATATTATCTTGTAAAATACCAGCATAACTATCAAATAATTGAACCTCTTCAAATGTTTTAAATTTAGTTTTTCCTTTTAGTTTCTCAGCTGATACTTTACCATTACATTTTATATATCCTTTAAAAATATCCATTATTTCTCCTTTATAGATCCACCCCAAAATCTTCTAATCTTTTTCTAGCCAATTCTATGTACCAAGTTTTATCTAATTTGTTTGGACATTCAGCATTTGTTATATCTGAATTTTCAATAAAACATTTATCTGGAGTATTGGCAAATTTTTCAGGATTTTTATTTTCTTTACATTTAAATAATATTCCATCATTTTCATTTTTTGATGCAAAAACTCTAAATGTTTTTTCATTTAGAGTTATGCCATTATGTTTTGCACATTTATATTTAGATGTTAATTTAACTACTTTTTGAAATTCTCTAAGTTTATTACAATTATTTATTGTATCTTTTGGATATACTTTATTTAATAAATAATTTTTAATTGATTTATTTATTATAGGTAAATCATAATCTAAGTCATTGAGTTTCTTAACATATGAACCTTTTGATTTTACTTTTCCATCATCCATAACTACCATGTAATTATTAACATCTTTTTGAAAGACCTCAGTGATATTGTCGAATTCTAATTTCATATGTGTTCTTTCTTCCCATTCATAACAAATGTCGTCGACTAAATCAAAATCATCTATTTTTTTTAATTTAACCAAAACTCCATCCGTATTTGATTGAATTATTTGAACGTGCGGTTCTAACTTTTCTATTAAATCCAATAATAATAATTGTCCAGTAACACATACATTATTAGCTTGTCTTGGATCATACATATTATTATATTTATCTTTCATTGCTCCATATGTACTATTTAAAACAATTTTATATGGAGCTTGTTTTGGATCTTTTTTCTTTTTTAATATCATTCTTGTATCTCTAATTTCTTTATATTTTAATGGATCTTTAACATTTCTACTTAAAAAATCATATTCAATCATTATTGCTGGATAAAAAGAGGCAACATCTAGATTTATAAAATACCCAGATCCAAAATATTTTTCAATCGCTCCGTGCAATCCACCCCATGCAAATTTATGTGGACAATTTTGAATAGTTATGTCTAATGATTTTTTATAATCTCTATTTTCTGAATTCATATACCAATCTATTACACATTTATATTTATTCAATCTCAATGTTTTTGGTATAATTAAATCAAATTCATCATCTCTTCCATGAACCCGATTTGCATTTAAAATAATCGAACTTAATTGCGCTTTTGATTTAGCTAAATAATTAAGTGGTAGATTAAAGGTTTTTACTAATGCTAATTGACTTTCAAATTCTTGTTTATTTTGAATAAAAACTTCAATTGTTTCTTCTACGTCGTGGGTACAATATAATACAGTTTCATCAATTTCAGCTTGTGTTAATTTTCTATCAATCATAAAATTAACATCACTTTCTTTAATATTATGTCCCATAAATGCTTCTAATTGTTTTAAACCAGTAAGCTTTAGCATTATATCAAATGTAATTATATTTACTTTATTTAATAATGAACTAAATCTATAACCAGGTAAATGATCTTCAATTATATGCTTTGAAATATCATATGGATTAAATCCACAAATTATTCCTTTAAGTATCCATTGATCATATCCTTTTGAATTATACCCAATCCAAATATTTTCTTTATTTTTATTATAAAATTCAATTAATTCATTTTGATTATTTATTATTACATGTTTTTTTTGGTTTTCAATATCATAAATTACAACTAACCAGTCATGTTTAAAAACCTCAAAATCGTAAAATAACATTTTATTTCCTCCTATTCGCCAGTTGATCCAAAACCATTAAATTTACGAGCTTCTTTTTTATCATATTCTTTATATTTAAATTCCCCACGAACAAATGGAGTAATTATCAATGAACAAATTCTTTGATCTTTTTTTATAAGCATTGGCTTATCACCTAAAATACTAATTAACGCATGAATTTCTCCAGTATATCCAGGATCTATGCTTGGACTATGTACAATTATTCCTTTCATCAATGAACTTGTTCTTGATCTTAAATTTCCTTCAAATCCTCTAGGTATATCAACACACAAACCAAGTGGAATTTTATTCATCACATTTGGTTGTAAAATATAATCTTTTTGTAAAAATATATCAGCAGCACAATCATCATCATATCCATATTTTGGTAATCTTCCATCAGTTTTAATTTTTATAATCATATTATTCTCCTTTATTTTTTAATTCGTTATTATAATCATTTAGTAATTTAATTAATCCACAATTTATTAAGTCTAAATTATCTTTTAAAATATCATTTAATATTTTTTCTTTCATCTCTTTGGTTCGTTTATACATTAATAATATAGTAGCAATTGCTTTTCCAGTTTGTGATTTTAATTTAGTATTTAGTATGTGTGTTCCAACATTACAATAAAAACAACCATATCTCCTTATATTTTTTTCAAGATCTATTAAAATATCAACATCATTCTCAAAGAAAGTTTTACTAAATACAATTGGATACTTTGTTTGATCTTCTTCAATTGTAGTTATATTTAATTTATTTCTATCATATAGATGTAGTGAACCAGCATTATGATAATATTTTCCTACTTGAACATTTAGTTCATTTGCTACATATGATTGTAACATTAAAAACATAGCGTGGTCGTACGGTAAACCTAAGATTATATCATTAGACCTCATATTAACTATCATTAATAGTTTATTATATCTAATCATAAATTGAATTGTTAGAGTACAAATTTCGTCTTTAGTTGGTATATTGTTTACATGGTGTAAATGTATAATTGATTGTCTTGTGTTTTTATTTTTTTTCAATTGTTCAATTACATGATCGACTTGATCGAACCCATGTCCTTGAGTTGCTTGCCACCAATATGCAGATCTTACATCATTTCCATCAGTTATTTTTTTCCAAAATTTTGAATAATAACTTATGAATTCTAAACTATTACTATAAGCCAAACTAAACATTAATTCTCCACACAAATAATAGGGACTCATTAATCTTTTTTTAGAAGTAAGCAGTTCATTTGTTGGTAATTCAATTGACGCATTAATTATTTCCTTAGTATCACCTGATTTATTTCCTAAGACTGTAATATGATGAAGTATTGTATCGTACGCGAGATTAAATGGATCAATTTGTATTTCCATTATTTTCCTCCTTTAGGTATAAATTTTAAACTATTTATATTTACATTTGGTAACTTATAACTTTCAATTTCATTTATTAAATGTTTAAAAATACATTGTTCTTGATATTTTCTTACTTTATTTTTTGATTTTGTAAATTCATCTTCAATCCCGTGTTTATCTCTTTTAGATAATAAATCATAATATTCATTAAAATCGTTTTTATTAACATATCTTATAATTATATCAATGTGGCAATTACATTCATTAAATAATTTTATTATTTGATCCATATTTAGTCTTGATTTATTTCTATAAATTGGACCATAAACTAATTCACCAATCATTCCTCTATCAAATATTAAATATTCTATATTATTATATTTTGCATAATTAATTATTTGAGAATACCAATCATATGTATTTGGATGTTCCCCGGTTACATGAATTATTTCTATTAATTTATCTTTATATAATTGTTTTAATTCGTCAATGTGTGTAGTTTTTCCAGTATGATCTATTCCTTCTAATATTTTAATTTCCAATTAATTCCTCCTTTAATATTTTACCTAGAAGATCTAAATTGATCTTCTAGGTTTTATTATTTAAATTAATCTTCTAATTCATAAATTTCTTTTATTTTATAAGTTGAATATCCTTTTTTATTTTCTGAATATTTCAAAACATATTCAAATTTACCATCTATTTTTTCCATTAAATCTAATAACATATTGTTATATTGTTCATAATCACTAAATTCGATTTCAACTGATGTACCTAATGATCTTAAAAAATCATTCATTATATGAATTTGAAAACCTTGTGTGATTACTTGGTTCATAAATAATTTAGAATTTTTAAATTCACCTTCTAAAATACTAAACCAAATTGTAACCATTGGATCACCTTTTTTTGACTCTTTTAATTCCATCTTTTCAATTGCTACTTCATAATCACCAATTGGAACTTCTTTAAATTCTCCTAATCCTCCATTATTTTTTGCTTCATTCACATCTGCTTTTAAACCATCTAAATCAATATTTTTGTTAAATTTTTCGAATATACTTGCCATTTTTTACTACCTCCGTTTATTTTAGTGTTAAAATTATTTTAGTGTTAAAATTATTTAGATCTTGTTTTTCTTACTTTTTTTATTTTTTCAGGTTTTGCATCTTCAACTGGTTGTTCTTCAACTTCTGTTCCTTTTACTTCTTCTTTAAATTCTTCAATTTTTTCAGATAATGGTTTTTTAGTTTTAGGTTTTTCTTCAACTTCATTTTCAGCAACTACTCCTGTTATTTCTGCTTTTCCTTTATCTATATCTTTAGCTAATTCTTTTTCTTTTTTATTAAGTTTTGGTTCTTTATTTTCTCGATTATCATAAACATCAATAAATTTATCCCAATCTAAAGGAATTGATTTTGCTTTTAAATTATGAAGTCTAGTTCCTCCAAACACAACCTCATTTTGTTTAAAGTTTAATGTTCTTGAACCATCATCTTCTATTACTATTCTACCAACTAAATCAACCATACCCGCTAATTTATTAGCAAGTTGTTCTTTTATATTTGGCGCAATCCTTGTAATTTTATCACCTGTTTTTTTAGTAAGATCTTTTGATGTATCTTCATGGGATACAATTACTAGGTTTTCATAATCAAGATTAAAAAATCTTCTCATTGTAGATAAAAATTCTGTTTTTATCATGTCCCAACCTTTACCATAACCTGCATCAGTTTCATGCTCTATTCCCATTTTGTCATATTCATATAATCTACATTGTTCCCTAACATCTTCAACTAAATCAATTATTATAGTTTTAAAATCATTTTGATTTTTTTCAAGTTCTAAAATTGCATCTTTAAAAACTTCCCACGCGAATGTTTTCTTTGTTTGTCTTCCCTCTACTTTTATAATATCTTTTATTGATAAAACTGGCATTGTAACTTCTCTAATATTTCCATCAGTATTTAAATTAAGTGGGTTTGGAGCACTATCTAAAAATGTAGTTTTACCTGACGTAGGTGCACCATATATCCAAAATTTTCTTCTTTTGACTTCTGATTTAATATCTCTTCTTTCAATACTTGGTAAATTCATTTCATTATCACGCCCTCTTTTTAATTTTTTTATTAATAAATAATTTTTATTTTCTTGACATACTGGTTGAAAATTACACCATTTGCATAAAAATGTTTCATTTTTTGGAAATTCATTAGCTTCCAAAATATGTTTAATCCTCATTGAAAATTCGATAACTTTATTTGGATCATAAATTACTTCTTTAATTGTAACTTCCATTGGAACCAATGTACTTCTTATTCTTTTTCTAAAAGTATATAGATCTTCAGTTTTCTTTTGTCTAATTTGAGTTTTTGGTATAAACATAAACCAAAGTTTTCTTACTTTTTTAGGTTGAGTTAATTCATAAAAATATTTATATTCATGCAATTGTCCGGAATTCATATAATTTTTTATATTATTAGAATATTTAAAGTCCACAATATCAACTGTTCCATCTTCATTATGTACTACCATGTCAAGGTAACCTTTAAAATCAGGTGTTTCAATTAATACTTCATGTTCTTTTTCTCCTTCAAAACTATCAATCGCATTATGAATTTTATCTTGTAACAATTCAACCTTGTATGCTTCATTAATATGAATATCATTTATAATTGGATAACTCATAAAATATTCTTGAACTGCAGTTTTAAAATCAGTTTCACATGATCTATGCACGAGTTGTCCACAATCTAATGGACTTGATGGATTATACTCGGGCAATGTATCAAGTTTCTTTATATAACTCAATTCATATCTATATGGGCATTGTTGATGTAATTCACTTTGGCTATGACTAAAATACGACATTTAATCACCTTCTTTTTTCAAACCAATTATTTTTTGTTTAAATTCTTCAAAATCCTTAGGATATAATATTATTCCAATTCCACCTGATTTATTTATTTGTTCAATATTCCAAACTTGTAAAGGTGATGGTTTTCCATTAGGAGCTTTTACTTCAATTCCTATAAATTTACCGTGGACACAAACTAATAAATCTGGAATACCATTTCTTTGAAAACCACCTCCCCATGTTTTTAAAACCCATGCGTTTTGTGTTTTTAAAAATGATTTAATTTTATTTTCAAATTGTTTTTCGGCTGCTATTTCTTTTTCCTCCTTATTTTAAATTATTTTAAATTATTTTCATACTTATATAAAATAGTTGACATTTTTAACATTTCATCAAAATCTGGATCATTTTCCATATCACTATAAAATTTGTTCATCATAATAGCAGCTGGTCCAACTAATACTAAATAACATCTTTCAATTTCATTTGTTCCTAAAAAACTACATTTAATTTTTTTATCATTATCTGTACATGCGTTAACTCCCTCTTCTATTTTAATTAAAGCATTATTTAATTTATTATATTTATCACTTCCTTTCATCGCTACTTCTTCAACTATTCCAACAAAATAATCACCGAATTCAACTTTTGAAATTGCAAATGCGATATTTTTATTTTTTAATATTACATTATCATAATTATTAACTGAATATTCAAATTCAGAATTTTTATTAATTATTAATCCACCTTTAGTTTTTAAATCTTTAATACATTTACACATTCCTTCTTTTTTCATTTCTTCCCTCCTACTTATATATTTTATGATCAGTATAAAGTTTCCATTCGCCAAGTAATTCATTGGTTTTACTATCTCTAACTTGACGAGCTGTTACTAAGTTTTCATCTTGACTATAGTCATGGACCAACCCAACAACTATTTGTTTTAATTGAACATCTAAACCGTCCCAGAAAATTCTTTCAACATATGCTGAATTTCCTCTTAAAACGATTGTTTTTGACACTAACATCATTTTTGTCATTTTTCTTTCTTGTTGTGTTTGATCTGCCAAAGATGTTAAACTCAAAGCTATAAAACAACTAATTAATATTTTTTTCATTTTACTACCTCCTTTTAAAATCTTATATCCGATCACCACATTCAAAACAATGTGATGATCAGCATAAAATTTTAATCAAGTGTTATTAATTTTATTGTTTTTGTGATTGAAAGATTATTTTTATTTTCAAGTTCTATTTCAACATGATTTTTAACGCTTTTAATTTCTTTAATTGTAGCTCTATTCATTATAGAATTTATAGCTTGAAGTGCAAAATCTAATGTTTTATAAGTAATTTCTGAAATTACTTTTTCACTATTTTTTTTATTACCTGTAATAAGAATTAATGTAGTTTTTCCTGTTAATATATTTGTTTTTTTCATA
>Ga0172378_10005006_pt1 | contig 12396 bp, 8 predicted proteins | sample GrowelOW332metaG_FD_119755 | JGI IMG/M metagenome (GOLD analysis project Ga0172378, IMG submission 119755) | Groundwater microbial communities from an aquifer near a municipal landfill in Southern Ontario, Canada - Pumphouse #3_1 metaG | ecosystem: Environmental > Aquatic > Deep subsurface >...
CAGGATTGAACTTTTACGAGTTCAGCTCCTTTTGATTTACTTTGTTTTTTACCATAATGCTGTCAGTACTCAAATCGGGGATTACCAGTAAAAGTATGGGCGATTATTAACAGAAAAACGATCGAAAGAAATATTATTTTAACTAAATTATGTGATTATTTAATGAATGATTACATTCTGGTTGCAATACGGATTAACACAAACGTTTGTTGTTTCATTCTTGTATTATTTATGTTTATTAATAATTTATTCAATATTAAATTAGTATTTTTGCTCCATTAAAAGATTACTTAAATTGTATTTATGGTAAATTCGCTAATAACCCCTGATTATATTTTTGAAACTAGCTGGGAAGTCTGCAACAAAGTAGGTGGTATATATACTGTATTGTCTACCAGAGCAAAGACTCTTCAAGATACACATAAAGATAAGGTTATATTTATCGGTCCAGATCTTTGGGCTGATAAAGAAAATCCCTTATTTATTGAATTGGATTACCTTTATAAACCATGGAAACTGCACGCAGAAGCTAATGATAAGCTTTCTGTTCGTATTGGTAGATGGAACATTATTGGTGAACCAATTGTTATACTAGTTGATTTTAGTTCATTTTTCTCAATGAAAGATGAGATATATACGGAAGCCTGGAATCATTATCAAGTTGATTCTTTGCATGCTTATGGAGATTATGATGAAGCATCTATGTTTTCATATGCATCCGGAAAAGTTGTTGAGAGTTTTTATAAGTACAATCTGACTCATAAAGATAGAGTTATTTATCAGGCACATGAATGGATGACCGGACTTGGTGCTTTATATCTTCAGACTGCTGTTCCCGAGATTGCTACAATATTTACAACTCATGCAACTTCTATTGGACGTTCTATTTCTGGTAATCTGAAACCGTTATATGATTATTTATCTGCATATAATGGAGACCAGATGGCTCAGGAACTTAATATGGAATCTAAACATTCTATAGAGAAACAAACAGCCCATTATGTAGACTGCTTTACTACTGTTAGTGATATAACGAATCTGGAATGTAAAGAATTGCTTGATAAAGAGGTCGATATTGTTTTAAAAAATGGATTTGAAGATGACTTTGTACCTAAAAGTAAAAGCTATTTAGCTAAGCGGAAGAAAGCTCGTTCAAAGATGCTTAAGGTTGCTAATAAGTTGTTAGGCACTAATTTAGGCGATGATACATTGCTTATATGTACAAGCGGAAGATATGAATTTAAAAATAAGGGTCTTGATGTCTTTATTGAATCATTGAATCGTTTGAATCATGATACAAATCTAAAGAAAGATGTTGTAGCTTTTATAAATGTTCCTGCAGGATTGCCTGTACCGCGTAAGGATTTGCTTGATAGATTAAATAATGGCAATGGTAACGGTTCAGAATCTTTAGAAATTCCTTTTATTACTCATTGGTTGGATTATATGTCCGACGATAAAGTACTTAACATGATAAATCATCTGGGTATGAGGAATAATAAGGAAGATAAGGTTAAAATAATCTTTGTTCCTTGTTATCTTGACGGGAATGATGGTATATTTGATTTAAGTTATTATGATCTTCTTTTGGGGTATGATTTAAGTGTATACCCATCATATTATGAGCCTTGGGGATATACTCCATTGGAGAGTGTTGCTTTTCATATTCCAACTGTCACCACTGATCTTACTGGTTTTGGTCTTTGGGTTAAGAGCATTAGAAATCAACATGGAATGGATGATGGGGTACAGGTTATTCATCGTTCAGATAATAACTATTCTGAAGTGGCAGACGCAATTAAAGAATCCATTATTTCTTTTTCTGCAAAATTGCCTGAAGAAATAGAACATATACGTAATCGTGCTGCTGCAGTGGCCGAACATGCGTTATGGAAACATTTTATTAAGTATTATTATAAAGCGTATGACATTGCTTTACGCAACGCTAAAAAACGTCAATTGAAATAAAGATATTATTCAAATAAGTAATTAGTATAATTATGAAGGTTAAAGTTAGTAACGTGAATGCTCCTGTTTGGAATGAGATTACAGTGAAATCGCGTATTCCAGAGGAATTACAAAAATTATCAGAAATAGCTCATAATATTTGGTGGTCCTGGGATTCTGAAGCAATAATTCTTTTCAGAGACTTAGACCCTGCGCTTTGGAAAGAGGTGGGATTAAATCCTGTAATACTTTTAGAGCGCATGAGCTTTGAAAAACTGGAAGCTTTATCAAATGATAAAGCTATCATAAAAAGAATGAATGACCTTTACGCTAGATTCAGACAATATCTGGATGTAAAACCAGACTCAAACCGCCCTTCAGTGGCATACTTCAGTATGGAATATGGTTTGTCAAGTGTACTTAAAATATATTCAGGCGGTTTAGGCGTTTTAGCCGGCGATTACCTGAAAGAAGCTTCAGACAGTAATGTAGATCTTTGTGCTGTTGGATTCTTGTATCGTTATGGATACTTTAATCAGACACTATCGATAGATGGTCAGCAGATTGCAAATTATGAAGCTCAGAACTTTGGCAGTCTTCCCTTGGATCGTGTTATTGGTCAAAATGGACAACCACTTGTTGTATCTGTTCCTTATCTTGATTATTTTGTTCATGCGTATATATGGAGAGTCAATGTAGGTAGGGTTTCACTTTACCTAATGGACACAGATAATGAAATGAACAGCGAGTTTGACCGTCCTATTACTCACCAGCTTTATGGTGGTGATTGGGAAAATCGTTTGAAGCAAGAAATTTTGTTAGGTATAGGTGGTATGATGACTTTGAAAGCTTTAAATATAAAGAAAGATATCTATCACTGCAATGAGGGACATGCGGCATTAATTAATGTTGAACGTATCAGTGATTATGTTGCTTCCGGACTTAACTTTAACGAGGCAATAGAATTGGTTCGTGCTTCTTCACTTTATACTGTACACACACCAGTTCCTGCCGGACATGATTATTTCGATGAAGGCTTGTTTGGTAAGTATATGGGAGGTTATCCAAAAAAGATGGGCATTACATGGGGAGAGTTGATGGATTTGGGACGTAATAATCCTGGCGATGTTGGTGAACGTTTCTGTATGTCTGTATTTGCATGTAACACCTCTCAGGAGGTAAACGGAGTAAGCTGGCTGCATGGTAAAGTTTCTCAGGAAATGTTCTCATCAATATGGAAAGGATATTTCCCGGAAGAAAGTCACGTGGGATATGTTACAAACGGCGTTCACTTCTCCAGCTGGACTGCAACCGAATGGAAGAAATTATATGCTAAGTACTTTGATGCAAACTTTATGAATGATCTTTCCAATCAGAATATTTGGGAAGCAATTTATAATGTACCTGATCAAGAGATCTGGAATACACGCGTGGCTTTGAAGAACAAGTTAGTAGATCATATTCGTAAACAGTTCCGTGATACATGGTTAAATAACCAAGGAGATCCTTCACGCATTGTTTCTTTATTGAATAAAATTAATCCGAATGCTTTATTGATTGGTTTTGGACGTCGTTTTGCTACTTATAAACGTGCACATTTATTGTTTACGGATTTAGATCGTCTTGCTAAGATTGTAAATAACCCCAATTTCCCTGTTCAGTTTATTTTTACCGGAAAAGCTCATCCATATGATGGAGCCGGACAAGGTTTGATTAAACGAATTATCGAAATATCCCGCCGTCCTGAGTTCTTAGGTAAGATTATCTTCCTGGAAAATTATGATATGACGTTAGCCCGTCGTCTGGTTTCAGGCGTTGATATCTGGCTAAATACTCCGACTCGTCCGTTGGAGGCATCGGGTACATCGGGTGAAAAGGCATTGATGAATGGCGTTCTTAACTTCTCTGTTCTTGATGGATGGTGGCTTGAGGGTTATCGCGAAAATGCAGGATGGGCTTTGACCGAGAAAGTTACCTATCAGAATGCTGAACATCAGGATCAATTAGATGCTGCAACCATTTATGCCATGCTTGAAAATGAAATCATTCCTTTATATTATGATAAAAACGATGATGGTTATTCAGAAAAATGGATTAAGTTTGTGAAGAACTCAATTGCTCAGATTGCCCCCCATTACACAATGAAGAGACAGCTGGATGATTATTACAGTAAGTTCTATAATAAATTAGCTAAACGCTACCATATTCTATCTGCCAATAACCGTGCAAAAGCTAAAGAATTGGCTGCATGGAAAGAAGCAGTAGTTGATAAATGGGATGCCATTGAAGTAAAATCTATTTTTGTAAATGGTGAAACAGGTAAATTGACCATTGAAAGTGGACAGGATTATGATGTTGAAGTTGTTATTGATGAAAAAGGATTAGATAATGCTGTTGGCATTGAACTAGTAACAATTATTACCGATAAAGACGGCAAACAACGCATTTATTCTACTGAAGAATTTGAATTAGTTAAGAAGGAGAAAGACTTGTATACTTTCAATGCAAAATATAGTTTGTCAAATTCCGGAAGCTTTAAGGTAGCATTCCGTATGTTTCCAAAGAATGTAGATCTTCCTCATCGTCAGGATTTCTGTTATGTTCGTTGGTTTAACCTGGGCATTTAATTCTGTCCGGTTCCGGCCTTGAATAGTTATATAAAAAAGAAGAGAGGGTGACTAAATATTATTAGTCACCCTCTCTTCTTTTATTTCGATATCTGCAAAGCTGTTCTTATTTTATCAATTCAGCTAATTTTGCTTGTAATTCTTCACCATGAAGACCACGCGCAATAATTTTTCCTTCCTTGTCAAGTAAAACTGTATGAGGAATACTACGAATAGCATAAAGCTTAGAACCTGCGCAATCCCAATATTTAAGATCGGACATCTGAGGCCAGGTAATATTTAATTTTTGAATTCCGCCTTTCCATGATTTTCCGTCTTTATCTAATGAAACGCCGATAATTTCAAATCCTTTACTCTTATACTGTGCATAAGCTTTTACCAGATTAGGCATTTCCTGACGACAAGGACCGCACCAGCTAGCCCAAAAATCAATTAATACATATTTCCCTTTTCCTGCATAATCAGATAACTTAATGGGTTTCCCCTCAGGAGTAAGCATTGAAAAGTCTGTAAATTTCTGACCAACGGAAGTTACTTTTGCTGTTTTTACTAAATTATTCAAACGAAGGACATCTTCGTTCTTTTGATATTTGGCAGGAACTTTAGCCAGAATTATACCTAATTTATCATATTCCAGGTAATAATTGTAGGCCTTTAATAAATGAAGTCCAACAGGATTACTGATATTCTCGTCAATTGTTTGAGCAATAGCGTCAGTCATACTTTTTTCAACGGCATTCATTTCATTTGCTTTTGCCTTCTTTTGTTCCTCAGATAAAGTAGCCGATTGCATGGAAGTATAAATTGCTTCCATTTTAGCATTAAATCCATTCATCTTTGACTTAAATGCATGATAGGTATCATTGGACGGAGTTCCTACTATGCTGTCTGTTTCTCCAAGGGTGAGACTGATATCTCCGTTTTCCAGGAAGAAATCCGCATAATATTTCTTGTCTCCCTTTATATAAGTAATATAACGATTCACTGTAGAATCCTGTTTCCCTTTAAAAGTAAATTTACCATCGGCAATAATGGCCGAATCTAACTTAACAAACTCACGGTTTACCCTGTTTTGTATATAAACAGTGTCACCGTTTGCAGCACCATTAACTACTCCTGTTATTTTATAGGTGTTTCCTCCTGTACATGCTAATGCTGATAATGAAGCAACTGCAAAAACATAAATAATTTTCTTCATAAGCTGACGTATTTGTTTTTTTTAGTAAATATAGCGTGCAAATATAGTGTTTTTTTTCTTAAATTGATTTTGTGTAAAACTTATTTCAGGAGTTTCTGTTATTGCCTTCTGTTTAAGAAACTGATTCTTTTAAATTTATAAGCTCTTTGTTTGTTTTTAGAAAACATATAGACTAAACAAAAATGTCTTGTACAAAAGATTGCATTCTTTTGTACAGAACAATTAATTCTTTTGTACAGAAGATTGTTTTGTTTTGTACAAGATAATAAAAATACGTCTTTTTTGTTTTCTAATTCTTAAAGTTAAAATATATATTTCACTTTCAAAATTCCATTTCCTTTGGAGTTACTTTATCCTTAAATATTATCTATAACTCGCATTATTTAGCTACATTTGCACTGCAAATAAAAGACAGAATCAGAATGACTACGACTTTAGTGGTACTTGCCGCAAAAATGGGTAATAGATATGGTGGGTTAAAACAATTGGAAGGAATTGGACCTAACGGAGAGACTATTCTTGACTATTCAATATATGATGCTGTGAAAACAGGGTTCAATAAGGTGGTTTTTGTTATTAGTAAATACTTTGAAGAGGAGTTTAAAGAAAAAGTATCTTCAAAGTATGAAGGAATGATAGAAATTGAATATGCTTTTCAGGAAATAGAATCAGTTCCGGAAGAACTTCGAAACGGCAAAAGAAACTTGCTTTGGGGCTCGGCACATGCTTTACTCATGGCCAGGAATACTATTCATCAACCTTTTGGCGTAATAAATGCCACAAACTTCTATCAACGCGAAAGCTTTGAGTTGCTTTACAACCATTTACAGGTTATTCGCAATACATGTGGAAACCATTTTATGATTTGCTTTCGTCTGGCTAATGCCTTGGCCGAAAGTGGAGGAGTTACTCGCGGAATATGCGAAGTGAATGAAAGTGGTGAGTTGATTTCTATTGTAGATCGCATGGGAGTAGAGCGGGTAGGAGGCGATCCTATGTTTTTGAATGAATATAATAAATGGGAAGCGCTGGATGTAAATTCTTCCATATCCATGAATATGTGGGGATTTACCCCCGATATATTTGACTCTTTGAGCCAATCATTCGATTCTTTTATTGTTGAAAGCGGTACAGACCTGAAGGCGAATCTCTCAATTCCCAATTTTATGAATAGTATGATTCAAAAAGGATTGAAAGTAAAGACTATAAATACGCCGGCAAAATGGATGGGATTAGTTTCTCCAGACGATAGAATTCAAGTAATTTTACGTATTAATGATCTGATTCGTAAAGGTATTTATCCTCCTAAAATATTTGAACTAACAAACCTGCTAAATAATTAATGAAAATGAAAGAGAAAATTTTAGTAACCGGAGGTACCGGCTATATTGGCTCTCATACAGTCGTAGAACTTCAGAACAGTGGTTACGAAGTAATCATTATTGATAACTTATCTAACTCAAACGCTGATGTAGTAGACAATATTGAAAAAGTATCCGGCATTCGTCCAGTTTTTGAAAAATTAGATTGTCTTGACTTTGCTGGTCTCGATGCATTGTTTACAAAACATAAAGGAATTAAGGCTATCATTCATTTTGCAGCAAGTAAAGCTGTAGGTGAATCTGTAGAAAAACCATTGCTTTACTATCGTAACAACCTTGTTTCCTTGGTTAACTTACTGGAACTAATGCCTAAACATGGTGTTAATGGCATTGTGTTCTCTTCATCATGCACCGTATATGGTGAACCCGACCAACTTCCTGTAACCGAGCAAGCTCCTATTAAACCGGCAACTTCTCCTTACGGAAATACAAAACAGATTAATGAAGAAATTGTAAGAGATACTGTTACTTCAGGAGCTCCGATTAATGCTATTCTTCTTCGTTATTTTAATCCAATAGGCGCTCACCCAACAGCTTTACTTGGCGAACTTCCTAACGGTGTTCCACAGAACCTGGTTCCTTACATTACTCAAACCGCCATTGGTATCCGCGAACAGCTCAGTGTGTTTGGTCACGATTATAATACTCCCGACGGAACTTGTATCCGCGACTTTATCAATGTAGTTGATTTAGCTAAGGCTCACGTTATTGCTATTGATCGTATCTTGAATGGTAAGCAAAAATCAAAGGTTGAAACCTTTAATATTGGTACAGGAACAGGACTTTCAGTATTAGATTTGATTAATGCCTTTGAGAAATCTACAGGGGTGAAGCTAAATTACAAACTTGTTGGTCGCCGCACAGGTGATATTGAGAAGGTTTGGGCAAATCCTGATTTTGCAAATAATGAATTAGGCTGGAAAGCAGAAACTAGCACAGAAGAAACCCTTCTCTCCGCCTGGAAATGGCAATTAAAATTAAGAGAAAGAGGTATTCAATAATATAAGATACATGCGTTTAAATCTTTTTAACGATAAGAGATCGAACAAATGTATGCTACTAACGTTTATACATAGCAAGTGGATCTGATGTCCGGGCATAGATGTGAATTTAAGCTAGCGTGATTAATGTATGCCTCCCCGGCATAAACAGATTTGCTTGCATAGTAGTTTTGTCGTGTTTTATTTTGTGTTTGTGTTGTGGCGGTGCATGGCGTGAGTCGTCGCACCGCTTTTTTTTGTGTTTTTCTTTAGGGTGTTTTATTACTGAATGGTCATAGATGTATAAAATGGAAATTCATTAGTAATCAATCTAAAAAAAATCATTATGAAAACACTATTTAAAAACATTGGTTTTTTGTTTCTTTTGATGTTTTTTGCAAACATTCAAATTGAAGCAGTAGCATCTGTTGCTGAGGATTATATCACAATTAACGGAGTTGTGAAGGATTCTCAGACTAAAAAGAAGCTGGAATATGTTACCATTACCATCCCTGGAAGCTCAACGAGTACAATAAGCAATGTAGACGGTGAGTTCTCGCTAAAGGTTAAATTATCTGCCAATGCCAAAGAAATGGAAATCTCTCATGTAGGTTATTTAACTTCCCGTATTCCTATTACGAAAAGCGAAGAACTGTTGACTTATTACCTTCGTTCTAATGATTACTTATTGAAAGAAATTGTTGTTCAACCGGGAGTAGCCCGTTCAATAGTAGAACAAGCCGTTGGCAGGATTGAAAAAAACTATAGCCCTGCTTCTAATATGTTTACCTGCTTTTACAGGGAAACAGTTCAAAAAAGTAAAAGATACATTCAAGTATCTGAGGCTATATTAAATCTATATAAAGTACCTTACTCAAAGGGAATAGACAAAGATCGTGTACGTATCTTCAAGGGACGTAAATTAGTAAGTCCCCGCCTAAAGGATACTTTGGCAGTTAAATTAATGGGAGGCCCGTATATGTCTGTGCTTCTTGATGTGGTTAAAAACAAGGATATATTATTGGATAAAGATATGTTGGCGGCATACGACTATACGATTGAAGAATCGGTAAATCTAAATAATCGTCCACAGTATGTTATTAGCTTCCGCCCGGCAATTGTATTGCCTTACGCGCTCTATTTCGGTAAGTACTATATTGATAAGGAAACATTGTCCTTTACCCGTATTGAATTTAGTTTCGATTTGCGTGATCGTGATAAGGCTATTAGTCAGATACTTATAAAGAAACCGGTCGGACTCCGTTTCAAACCGTCTAATGTTAATTTCCTGATTACCTATAAAGTACAGAATGGAGTCAGCTATTTGAATTACATGCGTACCGAATCTCAGTTTAGTTGTGATTGGAAAAGGCGTCTTTTCTCAAGTAAATATACAATCATATCCGAGGTGGTATCTACAGAGCGAGATGATGCTCCTAAGGAATCTATCCCTTACAAGGAATCCTTTAAATATGATCAAACCTTCTCAGATAAGGTAGCTAATTTTACCGATGAAGACTTCTGGGGTGAGTATAATATTATTGCACCTACCGAATCATTGCTGGATGGTTTAAGCAAATTGAAAAAACAATACCGTTAAGCTTTTAATAAAGAAAAAAGAATTGTATATTTGAATTTTCGTCATCATACAAATGATTAATTCAAAGTGAGTTGTATATGCTAAATGATTTGCTCCTCCTTAACAGGATAAAAAATGGCGATATTCAGGCCTTCGAAAAATTATTTCGATCATACTATAAGCCACTTTGCTATTATGCTGATTCTTTCCTGAATGATATGGATAGTGCTGAAGAGATAGTTCAGAACTTATTCTATCTGTTTTGGAAGAACAGAGCGGATTTACAGATAAGGCTTTCAGTGAAATCTTACTTGTTTCAGTCAGTTCAGAACAAAGCTTTTAGTTACCTCAAGCACCTTCAGGTGATGAATGCTTATCGTGATAAAGTAGTTCAGGAAGAAGTTGAAGCAAGTAATTTTTCACCGTCTGATGATCTGGAATACAAAGAATTGGAATGCAAATTTACATCTTTACTTCAACGATTACCCGAGCGGCAGCGAAGAATATTTTGCATGAATCGTTTTGGTGGAAAGAAGTACAGTGAGATAGCCAAAGAACTCTCTGTTTCAGTTAAAACGGTGGAAGCGGATATTAGTAAAGTACTCGTTATCCTGCGTAAGGAGTTGAAACATTATAATCAATGAAATTATGTTCAGAAAAGAACCAAATACAGACGTGGCGTGGAGCATGCTTTATTCAAGACTTGAAAAAGAAAACTTGTTAAAGGAAGAAAACCACATTGTAATCCAGAGAAAAAGGATACTCCCTGTTTACTGGGCTGCAGCTTGTGTAATAGTACTCCTTGGCGCAACTACCTTTTTCTTTTATCATTCAGGTAAAGAGACCAGTGAACTACTTACGCTTCAGAATACGGATAGTGAAAATATTCTGGTGAAGACATTGGGCGATGGATCTACTATTTATCTGGCGTCTGATGCCTCGTTAAGTTATCCAAAATCTTTCACAGGTACTCAAAGAGAGGTTTCGTTGCAAGGGGAAGCTCTCTTTGATATTGCCAAAAATCCGGAAAAACCGTTCCTGATTGAAACAGAAAAAGTAACAGTGAGAGTTTTGGGAACGGCGTTTAAAATAAAGACATCTGGTGACGGAAAGTTTGAACTAGCGGTGCAACGAGGAAGAGTCCGGGTTACAGAAAAGGAGGGAGGTAATTCTCTTGAGATTACTGCAGGACAGTCTGCATGTTTTGTGAACAATCATCTCTTTAAATACCTCAGCGCGGATAAAAAGCTTTTTGAACATTATACTTCAAAAATGAGGTTTAAGGATGAAACTCTTCAAAATATAGTGCATGTAATCAATCAAAATAATGATTCCTTTGTTGTTCTTAAAGGAAGTTTATTGAAAACATCCCGATTGAATGTACAGTTCTATAATAATAATGTAAATGAAATGACACAAATAATTAGTCTGGCCCTCAATCTGAAACGTGAAATCCGACAGGATACCATTTATATTTCGCAACCTTAAAATTGACCAATGAAACGTTTGTGCCTCTTTCTAATCTTTACATGTATCGTCCTTTCTCCAATGTGGCCGGAGAATGGAGACGATCCATTGGGAAAGCACATTCGCATAGAGAAACAAAAGAACACAGTTTATGAGTTGCTGAATTTTATTGGCGATGTGTCGGGTTTCTATTTTATTTATGACAGCAATATTATTGATAACGAAAAGAAAGCAAAACTCCCTGCCGGAACATACTCCATTCGTGAGGCTATCTTTTATGTTTTGCAAAGTGACAATTATACGTTAAGAACGATTGACCGCTACATTCTTATTAATAAAAAAAGAGCTTCTTCTCCGTCACTACCACGAGAAGTATTTCTTTCAAAGACCAAAGATAGTGTGTCTTATAAGCACATATCGGGAACTATTCTCGAAAAGATGACACAGTCTCCAATTCCTTACTGCTCTGTAAGCCTTGAAGGTACAGGAATTGGAACTATAACCAACAATAACGGTAAGTTTGTGTTAAGGGTGCCCGATTCTTTGTTTTCAAGCAAATTGCATGTTTCTCATATCGGGTATGAATCTCAGCGAATACCTGTTGCTTTTCTGGAGAATAGTCCTTCAAATATTTATTTATCTTCGCGTATTGTACCTCTTCAGGAAGTTATTTTTCGTTTGGTAAATCCCCGTAAAATAGTAAAAGAAGTGCTCGAGGCCAGGGGGCGTCTTTACTTGGATAAGCCTTCCTATTTTACATCCTTCTACAGAGAAGGAATTGAACGTAAAAAAGAACTGCTTAAACTTACTGAAGCTGTCTTTAAAGTTTATAAGCAAAGCTACAACCATTCTTTTCCTTCAGATCAGGTTAAGCTTCTGAAAATGCGCAAGATAACCAATAATGCTGTGAAAGATACACTTGTTCTGAGAATGAAAGCAGGGGTAGAGGCTTCTTTGTTGCTTGATTTGATAAAGAATGTTCCTGATTTTCTGGAGATTAATGACAGGAATATATATGATTATACCAAAATTGATATGACGGAAATGGACTCCCACATGGCGCATGTAATTTCATTTGAGCAGAAAAAAGGAGTTACCGACCCATATTTGAGGGGGAAATTGTTTATTGATTCAGAAAACTCGGCATTACTTTGTGCGCAATTGGAGGTTAACCCACAATTTATTGATAAAGCGGAAGAACAATTTGTTGTAAAGC
>Ga0172378_10005007_pt1 | contig 12396 bp, 9 predicted proteins | sample GrowelOW332metaG_FD_119755 | JGI IMG/M metagenome (GOLD analysis project Ga0172378, IMG submission 119755) | Groundwater microbial communities from an aquifer near a municipal landfill in Southern Ontario, Canada - Pumphouse #3_1 metaG | ecosystem: Environmental > Aquatic > Deep subsurface >...
ATCTTATTACTGATTTCGCTTGAAATAATGGGCTTTTTATAATATTATTAATTAGTTGATACTAAGGAGGAACTTTATGAACAAACGTTTAGCTATTCTTTCTCTTGTATCCATCATGACAGTTGGATCATTAACTGCCTGTGATACTGGATACGATTACGAAGAAGGCGTTATGCTATATCTCAATGGAGTAGCATACACAACTGACGAACTTTATGATAGTTATGGATTAAACACTGCTGCAGGTGCTAAAGCATATTATGAACTCGTCAATGATTTAATTATAGAAGCCGATATCGAAACAACTGATACCATGGATCAGATTGTTGCAAGTCAACTTGACTCTTTTTACGATACCGCATCTGATAATGCCGATACCAACGGGACCACCGATTCTGAAGAGATAGAAAATTCTTTGGAAGCTTTGGGCTTTGATAGCATTGATGAATTGGAAGATAGTTATTATCTCACTCAAAAAACAGCTAAAGCTGAGGATGAATTTTACAGTGATGACGCATATGAAGATACATTCATACCCGAATTCGTCGAAGAAACTTCACCTTACCACGTTAAACATATACTTGTTAAAGTAGACGCTTCGTCAAAAGCTTACTACGACGCTTCCATCTCTGAAAGCGATGCAGACGATCTTTCAAACGTTGTAGAAAGATTAGCAACAGGCGAAGATTTTGGAACAGTTGCTCAAACTAAATCAGAAGATACCGGTTCAGCCGCTAACTTCGGTGATGTTGGCATCATGTCCACTAAGACAAGTTTCGTTTCGGAATTTAAATATGGCTTATACACATACGATGCCATGTTCAATCCCGACACTGATGAAGCCACTCGCGAAACAGTAATCGATAAGACATTCACAACCGATTCAGAAGATGTAGCGTCTTACCAAGATTATTACAGCGATGGTGCATACGGAATTCCCTACTCTGCAGTAAAGGAATTAGACTACTATTCTGACGTAACAAAAGATTCATCCGGTATTGCAGTACAAAATGCTGACGAAAGTAATTACCCTCGTAATATTTTGTTCAACAACTACTTTAATAATCACGCTTTGTCATTCATCTATCTCGATGATGCAACAGCTGACACAACCGATTACTACACAAGCGGTGATTACTCCGCTGCAAATAATTCTGGTCGTTTCCAGAATGTTGATGGAATATCTGACAATCTCAAATCATACACAGCCGATTCGACAGGCTACATCACCACAACAGAGGGCGTTGCAGACTCGAAAAACATCTTGTGTGATGAAGAAGGTCGTCCGATCTTAGTAACAAGAGCAGGAACAGGTGATGGCGACTCCGGTTACCAAGGAATTCACTTTATCGTCGCTCAAAAGGATCCATTCACAACCACCACAAGCGATTTAGAAGATTACTACACATTAGATAAACCTTCTACATCATCCACAAGCGATACAGATGGTAGCACCTATATCAGCTTCATCGATTCCACAAATAGAGATGTTTATGACACTCGTGTTGACAACATTAAAACAGCCGTCAAAGCAATGGATACAAACTTCTCTTATAAACAATTTGAGTATTATCTCGAAGAAGCTACAACAGAACACGGATTAGTATTGAGTGATGAACTTGATTCAACTCTTAAATCTTACATAGCTTACCAACGTGCTAGTACTGAAAAATCCATAGTGGATTCTTACAACGAAAGTTGGGAATCATACATTAGATCGCTCGGGGAAATTGAAAACGTTTCAAGCAGAATCATTCCTACCGAAAAAGGTATAGAAGCATTCATGAACAACGATATCAGTAACTTCAACACATCGCGCGCAAGTGCATGGGGAGGGAAATAGTATGAATAAATTTCAAAAGATAGGTAAAGTTTTATTAATAATGTCATTCGCTGCAGTTCTTACTTCATGTGATGACGACGATGTAACAAACTATCCTTCAAACCAAAATGAAAACGTTGTCGATCAGACAAACGCTGATAATCCCGACGCTCTCACCGATAACAAATACGCTGATTTGTACGACAATATCAGCAGTTCAAATTCTGTAAGTGCAAAAACATTAGATAATATCCTTTATAAACTCGCTCAAGAAAATCTCGTTGGTGACTACGCCATCTCCGATGATGACTTCAACGAAAAGTATCAAGAAAAAATGATCGATGTCGCTACTTCTGGTAGTTACTCAACCAACAATGAATTTGACGAATACGAATTCGCACTTTCCTTGTTAACAAAACAATACGATATTAAAACCGCCGATGGTAAAACAAGTTTGGAAGATATCAAAGCCGCAGCAAACAGTTTAGTTATCGATCCTGACAACTATGAAACTACAGCTGAAGAATATGCAGCAATCTTTAAATTAGATTACTCAGATTATATCGAGAGATATTACAAACCCACAATTTATCGTCAATATTTGTACGCAAAGTACATTTACGATCAATCTTACTCAAGTATTGGTAACACCTATGCAAGAGATGTCGTCGTTGTAAAGATCAGTGATGATACCGACAATCCTGGTTCTGCCAGTAAACTCGTAACTTCATACGTAGAAAAATACATCGAAGACAAATCCGTCACAGATGTAGATATCTCAGATCTCGCAAGATTGTGGAAAGGCGTCAATGTAACCGCTGAAGAACAAGCTTGGTTAGACGATCTTTCAGTAACAACTCTCGCAGGTGAAATCGACAATGATATCGAGAAAATCACCGATAATCCTTACACCACAGATGAAACACTTGAATCCCAATACACAGGTGGACATTCATATTCAAAAGAATACGGTAAAGAATTAGCTCTTAACTCACTTAAGACAACCGATTTAGTTACAGAGGGTACATTCCTCAAATCTACCGGTTTATCAAGTTTACCTTCAGACCTCAAGTCAAGAGTATTCTCAACTGATTACTCAACTGATGTTGAAGGAGTTGAAAATGGTACAGTTAAAGATGTTTCATACATCACAACTCACGATGACAACACTTCATATCGCTTTGTCACTCCTGAAGTCTCAAAGACAGGTTCTGGTGCTAACATCATCAATTACGATGCTTCCACATCCAGCTACTACATTGTTCAAGTCAATTCAATAGTCTCATCTTCTCGCATAACTCAAAGAGATAGCGATGACGCTGAAACAAAAGCTTACAAACGCGAATTGGCAAATGAAGCAGCATATGAAATGGCCGCATCTGATTCCTATAAGAAGGCCGCTATCGTTTGGTTGCTTACCAACAACGATATCGTCTACTCCGATCCTGATTTCTACGATTATATAGACACCAACTACTCTTCAGTATTTGATGACGACTAGTCGTTAATTCAATCGCAATTACTAAGAGGTTGTTCCCTGTGAACAGCCTCTTTTTTTGCGATTACATATACCTTATATATACAAAAGAAAATTTATAATAAATAATCGCCCCAACGAATAAGTAAATCACTTATAATAAATATATAAGGATGGTGATAATATGAGTTTTGATAAAAACTATAAAGATGATTGCATATTTTGCAAAATTGCTCGCGGTGAAGTTCCCTGCGCTAAAATTTACGAAGACAGCGAAATTCTCGCCTTCTTAGATGTGTCCCCTTCTTCAAAAGGTCACACGCTAGTAGTCACAAAGGAACACTTTGATTCTATGCTTACAGTTCCCTACGACTTACTTGCCAAAGCATTTAGAGTTGCACAGAGAATCGCACAAGTTCAAGAGACCAATTTGGGCGCAAAGGGCGTGAACGTCCTAACAAACATTCACGAGATTGCCGGTCAAACCGTCAATCACTTCCACATACACGTAATACCTCGTTACAATCCAAACGACGGCTTAAAGCTTGGATTTGAACCAAACAAGATAGAGCAGTTTAATCTACCAGTGATAGCAAGTGATATCAAGAAAGGTATGTAGTTTGTACATAGTTTTGTTGTATTTACTATTATTTAATCGATTTTAAGGGATATTTTTATTAATATCCCTTTTTATTTTTGCATAATGTACATTTTCGTGCTATTATCCTACTGAGGTAACTGAAAATGACAAATATTAAGCCAATAAAAGAGCTGAGAGATACAGCTAGAATATCAAAGGAAGCTCACGCAACAAAAGGCGCAATTCACATAACCAAAAACGGCCATAAAGATCTGGTCGTTATGTCCGATGAAAATTACAACGCGCTTCTCAACGCGGGAAAACAAAAAATTGTTGAGAGCAATCCGCTAGGATACCTGCGAGTAAGTTCTGCAATTATAGATATTAAAATAGCTGATGTTAACGAAAACGTAGCGCGGATTGAAAGAACTGTGAAAGAATTAAATTCAAAGGGTTCTTCATTTATCGTATTTCACGAATTGTGCACAACAGGTTACACCTGCGGAGATCTATTTTTAAACCAAGAATTAATTCAAAACGCTAAAAATTCTTTAATCACTTTGAGGAATTTTTCAAAAGGAATTGCATCCGTCTTTGTCGTTGGTTGTCCCCTGAGACTAGAAAACGAACTTTACAACTGCGGTGTAGTTATCTTTAATGGAAAGATTCTCGGTGTTGTCCCCAAGGTCAATATACCTAACTATTCAGAGTTTTATGAAGCCCGTTATTTTTCCGGATATACAAATGAGAACAGAACCGTAAGTATAGATGGAGAGGAAGTTCCCTTTGGAACAAATATCATATTCGAGGATAGTTCATTTTCTAAATTTAGGTTTTCTATAGAAATATGCGAAGACGTTTGGTCTGTAACCCCTCCCTCTAATCAACACGTGCAAAATGGGGCTCTTATTATTGGAAATTTGTCCGCATCCAACGAAGTTATTGGCAAGTATGAATATCGCACAAATTTAATAAGTTCCACTTCATCAAGAGAGTGCTCGGCTTACATTTACTCATCTTGTGGAAACGGGGAGTCTACCACGGACTTGGTGTATTCAGGTCACAATATGATCGCTGAAAATGGTCATATTATAAAGCAAACTATTCCGTTCGAAAACGAGAGCATAACAGCTGATATAGATTTAGACTTATTGGAAAATTACCGCCAAAAAATGTCGACTTTTAAAAATAGAAGCGACAATTACTTGCGCGTGCGTTTCAATTTACCTTTAGATAGACCAAAGGGTTTTTTACGCCCGTTAAACAAGAAACCTTTCGTCCCTAACGATTTAGCCGAACTCAGCAAAAAGGCTCACCTGATACTTACCATGCAAGCTGCAGGCCTGATTCAGCGCATTAGACACATCAATTGCCACAAGCTCGTCATAGGAATATCCGGAGGATTGGATTCCACTCTCGCGCTGTTAGTTGCGGTAACTGCTTTTAAGAAATTAGGATACCCTTCAAAAGATATATATGCGATTACCATCCCATCTTTTGGAACGACAGAACTCACTCACGGAAACGCCTATAAACTCACTTCCGCACTGGGTTGTACCTATATGGATATCAACATTAACGAAGCGGTGAGTCAACACTTCAAAGACATTAAACACGACAGCAGCATCCACAACACCGCTTACGAAAACGCCCAAGCAAGAGAGAGAACTCAAATATTGATGGATTTTGCAAATGATCATCAAGCAATAATGGTTGGAACAGGAGATCTGTCCGAACTTTGTTTAGGTTGGACAACATACGCTGGAGATCACATGTCGATGTACGGAGTAAATGCAGGCATCCCCAAGACGCTAGTTCAGTACTTGGTCCAATCGTTCGCCGATGACAACCCCAACGCCAAAGAAGTTTTATACTCAATTTTAGACACGCCTATATCTCCAGAATTAATTCCCGCCAGCAAAGGAAAAATACAACAAAAGACAGAGGACTTTGTCGGACCTTATTTCTTAACTGATTTTTTCATTTACTACTTTTTAAGAAGAAATTATTCTTTAGAGAAAATATTCTACCTCGCGTGCATTGCGTTCAAAGACGAATTAACACCCAAGATTATATATAAATGGTTGGAATCGTTCATAAAAAGATTCTTTTCTGCTCAATTCAAACGTTCCTGTTTACCGGACGGCATGAAGATCGGTTCGGTAGCGATATCTCCTCGCGGAGATTGGAGAATGCCTTCTGACGCTTCTTACGGAATGTATTTAAAAGACTTAGAAGAAATTAAAAAGGCCTTATAACTTCCAGTTTATCGGTTTTATATTCTTAGATTTTAGAAATTCGTTGGTTTTGCTGAATGGCTTGGAGTCAAAAAAGCCCCTGTAGCTCGATAGAGGCGAAGGATGAGGCGATTCTAGCACTAGATGCTTGCTAGTATCTATGTACTTTTTGCATTCCTGAGCAGGCTTTCCCCACAGAATAAAAACCATCGGAGTTTCTCTCGCATTCAAGAATTTAATCACGTCCGCAAACAGCATTTTGTATTCCTTGTAGTTGCACGAATACGCAACTTGATCTTTGACTGTAAGTATAGAATTTATAAGTAAAACTCCGCGCTTTCCCCATTCGGAAATATCTCCGGATTTCGGTATGGTATATCCTAAATCCGATTTGTATTCCTTGTATATGTTTCTTAAGCTCGGTGGTATTTTAGTTTCAGAAGGCACGGAAAAAGACAAACCCATCGCCTGATTCGGATTGTGATAAGGGTCCTGGCCAACAATCACAGCTTTTACATCCTGATATCCTGTGAATTTAAAAGCGTTTAGAACTTGGTGGTGAGGCGGATAAACCAAGTGTTTTTCATAATCTTCGCTGACTTTTTTAACCAGAGATTTAATCTCTGGCTTTTGCAATTCACAGGAAAAGAAATAATCCCAGTCTCTCATTATTTTTTCTTTCCGATAAACACGTCAAATCCAACTTTGCGCGCCTCGACAGGTCCGCGGGGTTTGTTCGGTTTATTTTGTCTTTCTTCTATCTTGTCTAACGAAACTATAGTATTTAGTTCTCTCATCTCTTTTTCCTTTTTCATCTTATCTTCTTCAGCCTGCTTTTTCGCATAAAACTCTTCCCTAGAAGGTTTATTGACAGGCTTAATATCTATAACTTTTATGTTCTTTCTATTCGACTCCATCTTAGGTATATTGCCAGTGTTATTTCCGCGTCTCACCGCTTCAACAAAGGAACCGACAAAGTTTGATTTCTTAACTTGCACAGGTTTAATTGTACTCTTACTAACCGCTGTACTTTCAACCACTACAGGGTGAATCGGCTTGATTGAAACCTTCTTCAACGGAACTAATTCAATCTTTTTAGGCTTTTCAATCTCGATATCTTTGGGCTTTTCTAACGGTTTCACAGGCGATATTGGCCTTATATTTTTCCGTTTTGCGGGAATGGGATCTACAGGTTTAACAAGAGGAATATTACTCTTAGAATTCAAGTGATTCTGCGTAACTACTATGGGCTTTACGGGAACTACCGGTTTAGGTTGAACAACCGGCGACGGCTTTGCTGCAATAGTGACATTTGCTTCTTTTTCAACAGCTTTAGTTTCAACGACTTTCTGTTCGGGTTTAGCAATTTCAGGTTTAACTTTTTCAACCTCTTCGGTTGCGCTCTCTTTTTCGCGAATCTTAACTTCTTTAGCGTCGACAAATGATTTGACTTTATCCGCAGGTTTTTCTATCGAAACAAATTGGTAAGTTTTTTCAGGTTCCTTTTTTGTTTCAACACTGTCAGCTTTCAAAACATTCGCTTTTATATCGTCCATTCCATCGACGTTAGATTCGCTGAAGGGCTTTTCAGATAGAGTTTCTTTCAATAATTGATCCGCTGTAAAGATTTCTCTTGCGCGTTTTCTGTTGCGGATTTTATCTACTTCTTCATCGTAATTTAGTTCCTTTAATTCGAAAGGTTCCAACGAATCCAAAGTGTTGTAATTCTCCGTTCCATAGCGCGAAACAATGACGGACTTTTCCAAATCATTAGCATCGATAACATCTGAGATATCAGCCAATTCATCAACAAAAGGTTTTCCTTTTTGAATCAAATAGGCATATCCGTCTTCGTCGAATGCGATATCGTCTTCGACATTGACCTTTTGTCTTTCAGCACCTTTTGTTTTTGATACTTTCGCGATATTAGTTATGTCGATATTTTCCAAATCAACTTCAGGAATTTCTTCCTTGTCGATCGAATATTGATTGAATGTAACAATTTCCTCTTCCGGCGAAGATTCTTCAAGCGTAGCAATATCATTTATTCCAACATTGATATTGCCTGATAAATCTTCTTCCAACTCTTCCGGTATCATAGGCTGACGAACTTCGTGAGGAATTACATAGCCTTCGGTAGGACTAATAGTTCCTGCGTCTTTGACATATTCTCCTATATCAGTTAAATACTTAGCCTTATCTTGCAGTTGCTTGTTCCGCTCTTTCGCAAGAACCGAAGGAGTAATATTAGCGATAGCTGAGATATTCGCACTGACGGTTCGCAAATCCGCATTCCCCATAATGGATAGCACCTTTGAAGAATATTCATTCTCGTCGTCAGCAATATCAATTCTTGAAGCGGATATTTTTCTCTTTCTGCGCCCAGATATAACCAAGTGAGAAGCGACCAAAACTATCGTCCACACAAACGCGACAAAAAGGAATATGGTTATAAGCTCATTCATTTCACCCCAAGTCCAATAAAGACCCGCAATATTTTTCAGTGGAATCAAGTAAAATCTCGCTAATAAAGCTCCGAAGAATTCATCCATCTGAACATTTATATTTGTGACAAAAGTTGTATTAAACAGTCCTTCAAACAATTGATATTGACTGGGATAGTGGAAATTCCAAAGCATTCGCAAATAGAGGAATATTCCGAGAATGATAATTATGATAATGCTTAAAATTATCCTCATTGCTGGACGAGGTGTTTTTATTCTAGGATCCATAATAACGCTTTTTTCACTGTCATTTTCTATGTCGTCCAAGGAAACGTAAGGGGCGGCGTTATTCGCGAACTTTCCTTGATTAGAATTTTGTTTGAACAATTCCGGCTTATCGTCGGACTTCGATAATTTTTCGTGTTCTTTAGACAAAATGTCGTCGTATTTGATATTTGAATAGCGTTTGTTAGATGCCACAATATTAGCGATTATCTCAATGATTACAACCAATAAAGCCGTCCATAAAAACACTTGAATCAAACCGAAAACAATCGGATGATCCAATCCTGTCGAATCGTAAATGAATATGTGTCCGATAGAATTGTGCCAAGTATATACGAAGAACACTTGCATATTTTGATATACATCCGCAAGCGAACTGAAGATAGTGCTTAAAAAATCTCTAACTGATTTTATTCCATAAAAAACAAAGAACAGGATGTATAAGATTGCAGATATTATCCCTAATGAAACTCTTTTCACTTAAAAACTCCCATTTTTATTATATAAATATAATAACATAAAAAAGCACATATAACTATTTCATGTATTTACTATGTATGCTTACTTTTTAGTGTTTTTATGAATGTTTTTTCTAATGTCTTCTTTAGACAAAAATACAGTCGCTTTGAAGTCCTCGTTTTCTTGAGAATCGTAGTCTTCAAGGGAAATACACTTGGTAGAGTCAGCATTGCACAGTTGTCTTTTTGTCTTAACAATATTGAATAGCGAATACAAAGAATCATCGAGTATAAAACACGGAATACCAAGTTCGGTAATAAAACTAGATAGAGCGAGCGAGTATACATCTTCCCTTATTAGACAAACGTCGAAAGATAATTCCAATACCTTCATCCTAAGTTCATCCAAAGATTCAAAGTAAAGCGATCTATCTGTCGAAGCAATCACCAATTGAGGATTTACAGCTTTAAGCGAATAATCAAACTGCTCTTTTGTGGAGGGGTTTGCTTTTGATCTAACAAATTGAACTTTAACTAAATCTGAGTACTCAGAGATAATCATAACTTTCTTTTTATTCAAATATACCGGAAGATATTGCATCATTTCGCTAAGCGATTCTTCGTGGAAGAATGTTATCTCCTTATGAAGGCATTTTATTATGTAACGATTTCTCCTAGAATTAGGTATAAAAACTAAATCTGATTTAGCAAAATTTCTCACGTAAAGATTTCCTATGTGATCCATAACCTTGAAAGATAGTTCGTGCGAATTAATATTCAGTTGTTTGCTCACTAAAGCGTAAGCCAAAATAGAATAGTCCTCTTTGAGTTTTTGTTTAATTAACAACCTGTCATATATAATAAGGGTTGTTAACTCGTTCACGTGCGCAACGCAAACGTTTTTCTTTTGGATTCCCTCCATGAATGTGTTCACGGAAAAGCCCGAATCAATAATGCGCGTACTACCCACTGAGTTGTATTTGCGCTTCATAAAATAACGAGCGTTCGAACCGATTAAACTTAAGAAATTTAGCAATTTGGACATATGTTGGCCTCTGTTAATATTATATCAATATTTGCTGTATATTCCTATTTATATCCGGCGTATTTTCAACAATAAATGAAATTAGCATGAAGAAATGGTAACATAGATGTAGCGTACAAACGGGGGATAATTATGTCAAAAAAATTATTAATGAAGACAAAGGAAGAATGCACATTTTCCATATCAGATTTAGATACGAACGAGAACCCTCTCGCCAGTCATATACTTCAAAAATTCCAAGATATAGCTGTGCACAATGCCAACATACTAAACGTTGGATTCGATGATCTCATCCAAAAGGATTACATATGGGTAGTCACAAAGATTCGATACAAAGTCTTGAAACCCATCAAAAAGAATCAAAAGTTATATATTACAACCTGGCCTCTTCCAAAAGGTGTGATTGATTTTTGTCGTGATTATTTAATTGAAGATGAAAATGGTATTCCTTATATTAAAGGTACTTCTAGATGGTGCATAACCAATATAAAAACTCGGCGCCTTGTTCGCGCTAAAGTGGTTGAGTATCTGAATGGAAACGGGGAATATTTTGACAAAAAATGCTTTGATGAACCTTATTTCCCATTAACTCCTTTTCCTGTAGATGAACTGGAACCAGTCTTAAAACACAAAGTCGTATTCACAGATTTAGATCACAACAAACATATGAATAATACGAAGTTTGCCGACTTATCGATTGACTCTATTCCAAATATAGAGGATTTCGCAATAGATGAAATGCAAGTAAACTTCTTGTCAGAATGCCTTTACAAAGATACAATTAAGACATATGTAAAAGCCAATAACGAAAGCGAATATGAAGTGATTGGAATCAAGAATGATGGTAAATTATCATTTCACACATATATCAAGCTAAAACATATATAATAAGAAAGTAAAAAGAGGTAACATATGGAACAAGAACACAAAGAAAATAAATTGATAGAAAGATTTAAAACTTTTATTCCACAAAATTGGGTCGTAATAGGATTGGAATTTGTCTTCTCCATAATCCTTATCGTATTCACCGTTAATTTTCTAATTAACTTAGCTAATGGAGTTTCATTTTTAGGCGATGGAAATCACGCTTATGAAATTGGAATATCCATATTCATGTTAATCCTAAGTATTATCATGCTCGTCATATTGTCATTCGACTTGTTTTTCCACGACTTTGAAAAAGAACGTAAAAACGTAACGAAAAAATCAATTCACGACGGTCGTATAATCGAACATAAAAAAGCGGATTTAGAAGACGATAAAAAATCAAAAAAATAATAGGCTTTCGTGCTGCCGACCAATCGAGTTGATTTTTATAAATAACAACAAGATGATTCGTCACACAAGCCTATTTTTTATTGTATATTTTTGAAATAATACATAGCGACAACCGCGGCGGTTGCTAGGTTCAATGAATCTACATCTTTCGATTGCTCTATTCTTACCGCGTGGCCATTCTCTAATTCTAAAGGTAAACCAGTAGCCTCGTTTCCAAATACTAAGGCGTATTTTTCCTCAGGTTTTCCAACTTCCATCAATCCGATTGAGGATTGCAACATAAAAGGATAATAGAGGCGAGGATATCTTTCTTGATATTCCTCAAACGACTTAAAATGCTGGATCCTCATAGCGAATATCGAGCCCATGCTTGAACGTACTGTCTTAGGTGAAAAATTGTCTGCACCCGGAGTAATAATAGCTAAATCCTTGTAACCAAAGGCTAGCATAGAGCGCATAATATTTCCTAAGTTCCCTTGATCCGACGGATTGACAAGAACAATGTGAGAATTGTCGGCATCCAGTTGATCTTCAAACTTATTAAATACTCCAATAACGTGATCGTTTCCTTTTTCCTTAAGTCTGTTAAATACCTTTGTAGATAGAATGATTTTTTCCTTAGGTACAATAGTTAAGAGTTTTTCATATCCCTTTGTCTTAAGTGCATCTTCACTTACATATATAGATATCAAAGAATCGAAGCGATACTTCAACAGTTCAAATGTGGGATAAAAGCCAGCTGTATAAGAATAATCAGCATTTTTTGTATA
>Ga0172378_10005008_pt1 | contig 12395 bp, 10 predicted proteins | sample GrowelOW332metaG_FD_119755 | JGI IMG/M metagenome (GOLD analysis project Ga0172378, IMG submission 119755) | Groundwater microbial communities from an aquifer near a municipal landfill in Southern Ontario, Canada - Pumphouse #3_1 metaG | ecosystem: Environmental > Aquatic > Deep subsurface >...
CCTTTGCAATACCTACAACAAACAAAGGGAAAATTATGAGGAAAGGGGGTTTGGGGGAATTGGAACGATTGCCCCCAATATATTTTTATCCAATTTGTCAAACATCATTGACAAACCAACAAAAATTCACATAAAAAAAGATAATTATTATTGACTTTTATCATAAATTTGCTTATTATATATACATTACTGCGGGCGTGGTTCAATGGTAAAACGAGAGCTTCCCAAGCTCTAGTCGTGGGTTCGATTCCCATCGCCCGCTCCAATAAAAAAAACATCTTAATTTATTAAGGTGTTTTTTAATTGAAACTATTTACAAAATTACTTATATAGTATATTATATATATATACTAATTATAATAGATTAATAATAATAAATTTAAGGATAAGGTTTATATAAATATGATTTTATTAGATACAAAGAGTTTACGAAAAGAATTTTTGGACTTTTTTATTAGCAAAGAACATAAGGTTATTCCAAGTGCATCATTGATACCAGATAATGACCCGACTGTTTTGTTTACTACCGCAGGTATGCACCCTTTAGTTCCATATCTTATGGGACAAAAGCACCCCGCAGGAAATAGACTTGCCGATATCCAAAAATGTGTAAGAACAGGTGATATTGATGAAGTAGGCGATGCTACTCATTGTACTTTTTTTGAAATGTTAGGCAATTGGTCATTAGGTGACTATTTCAAAGAAGAAAGCATAACAAATTCGTGGGAATTTTTAACTAAAGTATTACAAATTCCTATAGAAAAATTAGCTATATCTGTTTTTGAGGGTGATGAGAATTTTCCAAGAGATGAAGTAAGTGCACTTACTTGGGAGAATCTAGGGATACTAAAAGAAAATATATATTTCTTGCCGAAAAAGAATAACTGGTGGGGACCTGCCGGACAAACTGGACCTTGCGGACCTGATACAGAAATATTCTTTATCACTAATATACCTAAATGTGGAGAAAATTGCACACCAGCTTGCGATTGTGGTCATTTTGTAGAAATATGGAATAATGTATTTATGGAATATGACAAACAAAAAGATGGTAGCTTTGCACCACTAAAACAAAAAAATGTAGATACAGGTATGGGACTAGAAAGAACAGTTGCTATGCTAAATGGTTATTCTTCTGTATATGAAATAGATGTTTTTGCGCCAATAATGGATTTATTAAAAACAAAAAGCGGTATGGGAGATAAGCACATAGTAGAAATGCGAATTATTGCTGACCATATAAGAACAGCAACATTTATGTTAGGCGATGAAAAGGGCATTACTCCTAGTAATGTAGACCAAGGATATGTACTAAGAAGACTAATTAGAAGAAGCTTGCGGTTTGCTAGAATATTAGGATTAGAAAACACCATACTAACTGAAATTAGTCAAATGTATATCAATTTGTATGCACCTTACTATCCAGAATTAAGTCAAAATAATAAAAAAATTATTGACGAACTAAATAATGAAGTAGAAAAGTTTAACATTACCTTAGTACAAGGACTTAAAGAATTTGAAAAATTATTAAATTACATACAAAACAATAATATGTCAGGAAAAGCTGCATTTAGACTTTACGATACATTTGGTTTTCCTATAGAAATGACATTAGAACTAGCTAAAGAACATAATATAACTGTAGATGTAGAAGGGTTTGAAAAGTCGTTCAAAGAACATCAAGCAAAATCACAAATTGGTGCTACCCAAAAATTTAAGGGCGGACTTGCTGATAATTCTGAACAAACTACTCGTTTACATACTGCCACTCATCTACTAAATGCTACATTAAAAAAAGTATTAAATGATAATAACATTCAGCAAAAAGGAAGCAATATCACTACAGAAAGATTGCGTTTTGATTTTAATTTTCCTCGTCCATTAACAAAAGAGGAAATTGCACTAATTGAAGACAATGTTAATAAAATAATAAGTGAAGACATAAAAATAGTTTGTAAAGAAATGCCAATTGCTGAAGCCAAGAAATTAGGAGCAATTGGAGTATTCAAAGATAAGTATGAAGCTGATGTAAAAGTGTATACTATAGGTGAATATTCTTGCGAAATGTGCGGTGGCCCTCACGCTAAGAGTACAATAGAGTTAGGCAAATTCAAAATTCAGAAAGAACAATCATCTTCTAGTGGGGTTAGAAGAATAAAGGCTGTATTAATATAAATAAAAATTTATACTAAAATAATGAGGTAATTATTATGAAAGCAACTAAACATTTACTTATAATAATAATGATTTTTGGGTTAGCCATTAGTCTTTTTGCTTGTAAAGAATCTACGCCTACTGTGCAAAAGGAAGCTAAACCTGCCTTTAATGCTGCTTTAACTAATTATGAAACTTTAGAAAATAAAGGTTCTGATTTTGAAGCTAAATTTATTGTTACACTTTATGGTAAAGTAACTGAAGCTGAAGACGGAACACAAAATCAAACCAAATTTACTGTAGGTCAACATATTCAATTAAATAGAATTAAAAATGGTAAAAAAATTTATATAGCAGGTGAATTAGGAAGTTGCGATGTTAGTAGTGATGTTAGTATGTTAATTTCCTCAGTTTCTGGTTTTAGCAAATCAAATAGTGATAAGCCTGATGATAATGATAAAAAAGATGATGATATAACACTTCTCAAAAAATACCTTGATGGCGAAATACTAGTTAATTTCAAAATTGGATATGATGGTAACGGCAATTATAATGCTAAAGTTGCAATTAAGAATGACACTATTGATGAACATAGGTGGATAGGAACAAACCAAGATAATATTAATAAATTTCTAGATTATATTAAATTCGAGAATACAATAAATTTAAGTCAATATTTGATGTTTTCTACTTATATAAACCCAGACGAAAAAAGTTGGATTGATAAAGATTCTGCAAGTATGTTTTGGTGTGATTCTCTTGATGCATATAATTATGAAATGCAAATCAATGATGACCAACTTATAGATTCTATCTTTAGTGTAATAGATAAGTATGTTGGATATTTTGACAATACGGAGTATGCAACTGAAATTGAAAAATACAATAAATATATTGGTTATTTGCATAACTGGATTTCTATTGGCGACAATGGTATAGCAGCTACAGTTAATGAAAACGGATTACCTATTGATATGACTACTAGTGCAACTTTATATGCTAATATTGATATAAAAGAATTAAAAACTATAATTGGCGATACTATGAGTGAAGATGATGCAGATACGGCAAACAGCTTTATTAATTTTGCATCACTTCTACTATTACGAGGAATAAACGGCGAAAAAGATAAATTCGGTATTAGTTTTCAAATAATACTAGATGAAAAATATTTATATAATGACGCTGACATTTCTCTTAAAGATATAGATGAAGATATGTTTGCTGATTGTTCTGAAGATATTGCTGATAGAGATTATACATTCCTATTTGATAAAGAAGATTGGAAATAGAAAATTATAATCTTGATATATATATAAAACCTAACAGCCTATAAAATTTATTCCTTTATAGGTTGTTATTAATTACTAAATACATTATGCAAGGAAGGGATTCAAAGCCCACAGCCCCCGCTACTGTATAGGAGGTAAGTGTTGTTTATTTACGCCACTCGAATAATTTTCGGGGAAGGCAAACAACCACTAAAGGTACATTTATGATAGTCCATAATTAAAGAAAACCTTAGTCTCTTGAGTCAGAATATTTGCATTAAGTATAAATAAACTATACGGAGGGTATTAATACCAATGAAACAATTTATGAAAAAAGGTCTGATTTTGACCTTAATTTTGGTGTGTATTGCATCAATTTTCGCACTTTCGGCTTGTGGTTATCAAACTCACAAAGGCGACAAAGCAGTTACGCTAATTGTTGGCGAAGGTGCAGAACAAGAAATTTTTAGTAACTATCATACTGACACAGAAAATTTATATGATATGCTTATGGAATTTAACGATGAAGAATATCTTAATGTTGTTGCTAGTGATGGACAATGGGGTAAATTCCTAACAGAAGTCGGCTCGCTAAAACCTGATACTTCAAAAAATGAGTATATTTGTATTCTTAGCAGTATTCCTGAACAACAAGACCAAACAGATTATAAAATAACAAAATTGTATAAAGATACTGAAGTTATTAGCACAATTACTGGCTGTTCCACCCTTGCAATTATTGATGGTGGGATTTATATGATAGCTATTGCTAGTTTTTAATAAAATAAATTAGTGTTACATACAAAAAAAATCGTTTTGATGGCACTTTTGGGTGTAAGCCTGAATGCTTTCAAATTCGTATTAATGTATATTCCTAATGTGGAAGTAATAACACTACTAATTGTAGTCTATACCTATGTTTTTGGACTAAACATAGGTATGGTTGCTACATTAGTTTTTTGTACCCTAGAAGGCTTGCTTTTTGGTTTTAATCCATCTTGGCTATTGGCATATTTTATACATTGGCCGACTATTTGTTTAGTTGCCGCATTCCTAAAAAAAATAAAAGTTACTAATCCTATAATAATAGGTATTTGTATAACTGCAATAACCGCTTTATTTGGTTTGCAATCGACATTTACTTACTTTCTTTTAGGCAAGGCAATAGGTCGCCCTAATTGGGTAAGAAATTATTGGTTATTATATTTAAGCGGTGGTGTCTTTTACATTGTACAATGTGTAAGTGCATTGTTATCAATAATATTTGTATTTAATCCGCTTTATACTCTGCTTACAAAACTTGGCAAAAAATATTTTAATCGCCCACAAAACAACTTGTAACTTACATAGTTTTAAGTTATAATAATCCTATGAAAAATCAAATAAGTATGTGTACAATTATTGATTATAACAATATTCATCTAATAGGTACAATAAATAAAAAAATTATGAAAACTATTGTTATACCAAACCCGCTTAAAATGCTGGGTACATTTGTCGATATCCAAAACGCATATTTAATTAGCAAAAATGATATTAATTCTATCCTTATCGATAGCGTATCCGATTTAATAACTGATATGCTTAATGATTTAGAATGTGACAATATTGATATTTTAGGAATTGCTACAAATGGCACTTTTGCCAAAATTTTGCTAAATTTACCACTTAATACCTTCGTTTATTCTTACAATAAATTAATTGAAGATGATATCGTTTTCCAAAATGTAAATTCCTTATATTTTTTACCTATTTATAACGAATTTATTGGCGGTGACACTATTTGTAAACTCATAGCATTACCTGACTTTAGCGGACTTGTAGTTTGTGATAATATATGTATTGTGGCTATTTTGGGTAAAGAAAAAGACCAAATTTGTGCTTTGTGGGATATTGAATTTACAAGTTTAGAAATTGATGCCTTAGCAGCAAGTATACTCACATTAAGTAATTCTACGCCATTTTCGCACATTATTTATCTATGTGGTGAAAATAATTATAAACTTTTTGAAATGGTAGAAGCCCTTAATTTTACTCATATAGAAAAAGAAATTGATTATGAATATTATAATCGTGCTTGCTTTGACCAAAATTTTAGAAGAAAATTAGAATTACAAAAAGATAGATTAGAATATTTAGACTTAGCTAATAATGAGTTGTTTCAATCAAACTTGATTAATTCCACATCTCACTTATTTTAGATGTAATTTCTTTTACGACTACCGCTTGGCTTGGTACTCTATAATGTTGTACTCCACTAATTGTATATACATTATCACTATCAATTGGTGTACCTGCTGTACCTGAATACCAAATAAGTAGTCCATCTCCTATAGGTTCACTAATCAAATTATCAAATTTTACAGTTTCTGTGTTCATATTTAATCCGACAAAAGTATTTACCTCAGTGCCTACAACATAAAATGTGTTTACTTTATGTGAAATATGCTGTGACATACCTTCATCATCTGTATAAAATAATCTATCGTGATAACTATCTAAATTAGTGATAGATTTCCAAGTATCACCTTTTCTATTTTTCAAATATGAAGTAGTTGCCAAAAAATCCACAATTTCACTAGGCTTTGCATTTTCACCATCTAAAGTATACATACTGTTAGAAATTGAATTATTACTATTATAATTAAATTTTTCAATTTCATCTACAGAAAACATTTGATGAATAGATGACATGTTATTACAACCCGTTTGATATACATTTTTCCCTAATATATTTGCTATTGCATACTCACATTCGTTTGTTTGATAATACATCATAACACCCGCACCTAGTAATGGAGAACATATAGGTACAAATAATTCTACTTTATCTCTATTTTCTTTTTTTGTAAGATAATTACTAATGACAACGCCACCCATACTATGACCTGCTAATATAACCTTATCATAACCCTTATCGTTAATAAATTTTTCCAACTCATTCGCTGAATCTTCATTGCTTTGACGCCAATCATACTGCCAAACCAATACTTCATATTCATCATTCTTTTCTTTTTTGAGTTCCTTTTTTATTTCCTTATATAATGGCGTTAGTACATACAAAAGTGAATATCGCAAACTATCTGCATCATTCATATCCGCTGGTTTTACATTCAATAAGAAATTTTGATCTTCATCAACCTCATATAGTTTTTCAGCATAACCTTTATTTATTATTCCGTAGTATGCATCAAGATTCAAACTCCAATATGACAAATCACTATCAGGATCCATAAGAGCACTACCGTATAAACCTGGTATTAATATGATTGCTTTATCTTTTTTGCCTATTTCAACAAAATGTTCTTGATAGCACACATAATATATACAACCAAAAGATACCCCCAAAAAAAAGAGTATTAATAGTAGCACACTTATAATAGATTTAGCCCGTTTACTAAAAAGCATATGTAATCCTTAGTTATTCGATAATTTATTATTACATAGTTATTTTAATTTATTCTTAAAAAAAATACAAATTTTTTTCACTACTATTTCTAAAATTTTGCTTATTATGTAAAATAATAGAATAACTTACTTCTGTTTTTAATTCAAAGTCATATTTGCTTGCAAATATAGCTATTTTTTGGTAATATTATTTTGTTTATAATAATCAAGTATAATTAGAGGTAAAAATGAAATATATAATAATTCTTGGCGATGGTATGGCAGATTATCACAAAGGTCCACTTGGCAACAATACTCCTTTGGAACTAGCTAAAAAGCCTACAATAGACAAATATTGTAAACTTGGACAAATTGGTATGATTAAAACAATCGATGATGGTCTAAAACCCGGTAGCGATGTTGCCAATCTAAGTGTACTAGGTTATGACCCACGCATATACTATACTGGTAGGTCACCACTTGAAGCACTTTCTATCGGTATTGAAATGTCGCCTAAAGACACTGTTTTTAGAGTTAATTTAGTTACTCTTAGCGATAATGAGAATTTTGCAGACAAAACAATGGTTGATTATTCTTCAGGAGAAATTAGTACTAGTGAAGCACACGAACTAATGGCTACTGTAAATCAAAAATTAGGTGGACTTTTAAGCTTTTATGGTGGTACTAGTTATCGTAATTGTGCAATAATGACTAATAGTAAATGTACTACAGATTTTACTCCTCCACACGATATTTCGGATAAAGCAATCGGTACTTATCTTCCTAATGGTGAAGATAGTGATATTTTTATTAATTTGATGAAAGAAAGTTATGAAATTCTTAAAAATCATCCAGTTAATCTTAAAAGAATTGCTAATGGAAAAAATCCAGCCAATTGTATTTGGTTCTGGGGTAGAGGAACAAAACCTCTTCTTACTAATTTTGAAAAAGAATATAACCTTAAAGGTGCTATGATTAGTGCGGTTGATTTATTAAAAGGTATTGCTAAAGGTTGTGGCATAGATAATATAGAAGTAGAAGGTGCCACCGGTACCGTAAATACTAATTTTGCAGGCAAAGCAAAAGCTTGCGTAAATGCACTAAGCGATCACGATTATGTTTATGTTCATATGGAAGCACCAGATGAATGTGGACATCAAGGCGATGCTGAAGGTAAAATTCTTTCAATAGAAAGAATAGACGGCGTTGTAGATTATATAACTTCCGAACTAGAAAAAAAAGAAGAGTCTTTTTGTCTTGCTGTATTACCTGACCACGCTACTCCGCTTTGCTTAAAAACGCACGTTTCTGACCCTGTTCCATTTATGGTATATAATTCTTTGCGTCCAGCTAATTGTGGGCTTAATTATACCGAAAATGAAGGACAAAAAGGTATTTACTTAGATAATGGACGTGCTTTAATAAAATATATGTTGCAAAGTTAAAATATAAATAAATATTAATATATATAAAGTTCAAAGTTTTATTAAACTTTGAACTTTTTTTTACAATTAAATATAAAAAAATGTCACTTCCGAAATTACGAAAGTGACAAATTTTTTTATTACTAATTTTATTTGGATTCTTTTAAATTATACCTTGTGATATCATTGCTTCAGCTACTTTCTTAAAGCCTGCCATATTAGCACCCTTAACAAGGTCATATTCCATACCATATTCATCTAAAACATTAACAATTTGTTTATGAATATTGGTCATAATATCAATAAGTTTGTTATCTACTTCTTCACTTGACCAAGTCATTCTTTCACTATTTTGTGACATTTCTAGACCACTAACTGCTACACCGCCGGCATTGGCAGCTTTGCTTGGACAAATAATAACTTTGTTTTCTTGTAGATATTCGATAGCTTCATTAGTTGTAGGCATATTTGATACTTCATTTAGTACGCCAACTCCCAATTTAACCATTTCTTTAGCCTCTTTAAGATGAATTTCATTTTGAGTAGCACAAGGCATATAAATATCTGCTGGTACTTTACCCCATGGAGTTTGGTCAGCATAGAAATCAACACCGAATTTATCAGCATATCTCTTTATACCACCCTTACCGCTTTCACGCATTTCTAGCAAGTAATCTATCTTATCTCCTGTAATCCCATCTTTGTCATAAATATAACCATCGTGACCGGATAATGTAACTACTTTACCACCAAATTCAGCGATTTTTTTACAACTTCCCCAAGCTACATTGCCATAACCTGAAAGTGCAAATGTTTTACCTTTAATACCTTCACCTTTTCTTTCTAATACATCTTTCAAGAAATAAGTAGCACCGTAACCAGTAGCTTCTGGACGAATTTCACTTCCACCAAAAGAAGAACCTTTACCTGTAAGTACACCATTATCAAAAGAATTTACTATTCTCTTATATTGTCCAAACAAGAAACCAATTTCTCTACCGCCTACACCAATATCTCCAGCAGGTACATCTACATTAGGTCCAATATGTCTATATAGTTCGGTCATAAAGCTTTGGCAAAAACGCATAACTTCACTTCTTGATTTGCCTTTAGGGTCAAAGTCACTACCACCTTTACCACCACCCATAGAAAGTCCTGTTAAGGAATTTTTGAATGTTTGTTCAAAACCTAAGAATTTAACAATACTTAAGTTTACTGATGGATGAAAACGTAGTCCGCCTTTATAAGGTCCAATAGCACCATTAAATTGTACACGATAACCTCTATTTACATGAGGTATTCCTTTATCATCTACCCAAGGTACTCTAAATAAAACTTGTCTATCTGGTTCTACCAATCTTTCAATTAAAGCATTTTCACGATATTCTTTTTCATTTGCAATTACCATTGGTTCAATTGAAGAAAAAACTTCATTGACTGTTTGTATAAATTCAGTTTGTTCATAACACTTACTATAAACTGTATCTAATACGGATTTCAAATAATCGTTCATTAATAAATTCTCCTTTTATAATATCTCTTATATATAAAGTATAAAATTTTAATTTTTCAATGTCAACAAAATTTTACTAAAAAAAACAACTAAATCAAAAAAATTAGTTGTTTTTACTTTTTCTTTACTCTCTTCAATAAATTTTACGATTTTATGTATTACTCAGCTAAATATGCTTTCCTTACTTTTGGATCATTCAACAAGTCCTTAGCATCGCCCTCAAGAACGATTTTGCCCAAATCAAGGACATAACCTCTATCCGCAATAGAAAGTGCTTGTTTAGCGTTTTGTTCTACTAAGAATACAGTTGTTCCAGCCTCATTGATATCCTTTATTATAGAAAATACTTGTTGTACATATAAAGGAGATAATCCCATTGATGGTTCATCAAGCAACAAAATATCGGGTTTTGACATTAATGCTCTACCCATTGCAAGCATTTGTTGTTCTCCTCCTGATAATGTACCTGCTCTTTGTTTTCTACGTTCTTTAAGAACGGGGAAACGAGAATATACTTTTTCTAAGGATTCTGCTACATCTTTATTCTTAACTCTAGAACTACGAAAAATATCTCCGCATTTCGCAATTTTAATAACCAATTTTTCATTTTTAATTTTTGGAAATTTTGTCTTTACAATATCTATCATTTCTTGTGGGTCAAGATTGGCTTTAGCGGAATAAGAACCTAACCTCAAATTATCAAGTACCGATAATTCTTGGAATATATGTCTACCTTCAGGTACTTCCGAAACTCCCATAAATACTATTTTGTGTGCGGGTATTTTTGTTATATCTTTACCCTTAAAAAGAATATTCCCACTAATAGGCTTTAATATACCGGTAATGGTTTGCATTGTAGTAGTTTTGCCAGCACCGTTAGAACCGATAAGAGCAACTATTTCACCCTCGTTTACTTCTAGTGAAATACCTTTTATTGCTTTTATTACTCCATAACTAACTCTAATATCATTTACTTCAAGTAAAGCCATTTATTTCCTCCTATTCCCCAAGATACGCTGTGATAACTTCGGGAAGTGACAAGACTTTATCAGCTGACCCTTGTGCAAGTGTTTTACCAAAGTTTAGTACTGTAATATTTTCACATAAACCTGATACAAATTTTATATCGTGTTCTATAATAAGAACTGTTATATCAAACATATCTCGTACACCCTTAACCGTATTCATAAGTTCTTTTGTTTCGGCTGGATTCATACCCGCTGCTGGTTCATCTAGTAGTAGCAATTTTGGATTTGTTCCAAGAGCACGTGCTATCTCTAATTTTCTTTGTTTACCATAAGGCAAATTACGAGCAAAATTATCTGCATATTCTTCAAGTCCGAAAATTGACAATAAATCCATTGCACGAGCACGCATTTTGCTTTCCGTCCTAAAGTATCTAGGCAATCTGCACATACTTGTAAGTATGTCACAATTATATTGATTATTTAGTCCTACCATAACATTTTCAATTACTGTCATATTCCCAAACAAACGTATATTTTGGAAAGTACGGGCTATTCCTTTTTTGTTTATAGCAATTTCTGTTTTTCCTGTTATTTCATTGCCATCAAGATAAACTCTGCCATTTGTAGGTTTATAAACCCCGGTTAGCATATTGAAAATAGTGGTTTTTCCTGCTCCATTAGGGCCAATCAAACCATATAGTTCACCTTTTTCGATTTTCAAATCAAAGCTTTGAACAGCTTTAAGTCCACCAAAGGTAATTCCTAAATCTTTTGTCTCTAATAAAATAGACATTAGTTCTTACCTCCATTATTTTTATTATTTGTATTATCCGATGTTTTTATTTCTTCTTTATCATTAACTTTACTACCTTTTTTTGTTTCGATAGTTTTATCATCATTAACCACTTTTACACTCATAGCAAGGTCAAGGTCTTCACTTGGCATTTCATCAGGAGATATTGGTCTAACATTGCCATTTACTTTACCTAGCGGTAATCGTTTTAATATTTTAGTACGAATAAAATTATTAATTCCATTTACTTTTAATTTCTTACGCAATGGTTCTAAGAATGGTGCACGTGTATACATCATAGCAAATATTAATACTATTGCATATATTAAGAATCTTAATCCTGCTAAATCTCCAGGTAGACCGCCCAACATATTATCAACTGTAGTAAGTAAAATTGCTGCAATAATACTACCCGTCATATTACCCATACCACCAAGCACTACCATTACTAATATCATTATAGAATAATTATAATCAAATTTAGCAGGAACAATCGTTGTTGTATGCCCATATAGTACACCAGCAACTCCAGCAAAGAAAGCTGAAATTACAAATATAATTAATTTGTATTTTGTTATATTTACGCCCATTGCTTTAGCCGCTATTTCATTATCTCTAATTGCCTTAACCGCGCGCCCATGCTTGCTATTTACCAAATTCTGAATTAAAAAATAAATTATTATAGCAATAACAAAAGCTAAAATAATAAAATATCGGTTATCCATTGTTTCGGCACTCATTCCTAGCGGTCCACCAAAAATATCTATATTTTTGAAAACATTTCTCACTATTTCACCAAATGCAAGAGTTGTTATTGCCAAATAGTCGCCTTTTAATCGCAAAGTAGGTAAACCAATAATAAAACCAGCTACTGCTGCTACAGAG
>Ga0172378_10005010_pt1 | contig 12394 bp, 15 predicted proteins | sample GrowelOW332metaG_FD_119755 | JGI IMG/M metagenome (GOLD analysis project Ga0172378, IMG submission 119755) | Groundwater microbial communities from an aquifer near a municipal landfill in Southern Ontario, Canada - Pumphouse #3_1 metaG | ecosystem: Environmental > Aquatic > Deep subsurface >...
CTGTTTGTTATGAGGTCCGCGGCTGACTTCAGTTCTTTGTCATCAAGGGAATTGACAGAATGGCCCTGATATTTGAGTGCATCACCTATGACTTCCCTCATATCGTCCATCATTGATGCATGACCCTTAATACGCGGATCTGCAAAGATTTTCCAGCTTTTTTCATAGTTTGAAAGTTTTTGTTTGTTAACTGCGATGCCTGCCGCTCCCATATAGTATGGAACACAGTATTTCATTTTTGGATCGTATGTCGCTTTTTTAAGAACTTCAGGATTGATGTATTTTTTGTTTTCGAACTGATTCTGATCGATTTCTTTGAGCATCCCCTGATTAATCATAATTGAAGCATAGTCCTGAGACGGGAACGTGATGTCGTATCCTGTTGCACCGGCTTTGAGCTTTGCATACATTACTTCATTTGAATCGAACGTATCCACTTTTACTGTACAGTTGTATTTTTGTTCGAATTCTTTAAGTACTGCATCAGGTGTGTAGTATGTCCAGTTGAACAGATACAGTGTAGATCCTTCAGTCGATTCTTTATTACCGCCGTTTTTTTTCGAACATGACGATAAAACCAGAACGCAGCAGAGCGCAGCTGTGGCCATAATTGTGATATTGACCTTTTTCATCTCAATATCCTCTTGCTTATTAGGATAAAGGTCCGCAGACGCAGACCTTGTATACACACGATTAAGGGAACCTCTGAAAACTTCAGTTTTTAGAGGTAACTCTGAAAGTGCGATGTTTTAAGTCGCGATATTACAACGACTTAAAACTCGCCGGTATCTCTGAAAAGTCACTGAAAGTGAGTTTTCAGAGATGCCCTTAATGCGACGCTGCAAAAGTTTTTAGTCCTTTCCGCATGACGAACGCAAGAAGACATGTAGCAGCAATCATTACACATGAAAGCGAATTGATTACCGGGGATACACCGAAACGAATCATAGAATAGACATACAGCGGCAGTGTTGTTGATCCCGGTCCTGCAACAAAGAACGTGATGACGAAATCTTCGAGCGACATGGTAACGGCCATAAGAAAGCCTGAAACAATTCCGGGCATGAGCGATGGTACGATTACTTTTATAAGCGTCTGTGCATCTGTTGCTCCAAGGTCGTGCGCAGCTTCGATGATTGAGAAGTCAAATTCGTCAAGACGGGCTTTGACCATAAGAAATACGAACGGCAGGCAGAATGTCGTATGAGCTGCAAAAATAGTGAAAAGGCCGAGGGGCATTTTTATTCCGCTGAAAAAAATCAGCATCGAGATACCTACTATTACTTCGGGAAGAACCATAGGTAGATATGTGACAGCTTCAATGAAACGTTTTCCTTTGAATTTATACCAATTGCATCCTATTGCAGCAAGAGTACCGAGGAGTGTAGATACGGCAGCAGACGTAAATGCGATTATAAGGCTGTTAAAGAGCGCTTCCCACAGTGGTTCCGACTCGAAAATAAGTTTCCGGTACCAGATGAGTGACGGATGTGTGAATTCTGCTCCTTTACTGTCATTGAATGAATAGATAATGATCACAAAAAGCGGAATAAAAAGGAACAAAAGTGTTAGTGCAAGTACAGTTTTCGACAATGAGAATGTCGGAGCATGTTTTTTCCAGCTTTTTTTTGCGTGTCTGGCTGGTTCTGCCATTTTTCTTTTATAAAGAGCAGGGAACAGAAAGAAAAATATATTATTCATTTTTGTCCTCCTGTAATATAATTTTCTTCCTTCGTAGAAACTGATTTTAACTTTGCGTCTTTTTTGTTGGCACGGGAAATCCACAGAATACCAATGACACTTACGAGTGTGATTACCATTGAGAATGCTGCGGCCAGCGGCCAGTTACGCGTTTTTTGTACCTGATCGACGATAATGTTGCCAAGCATGTATGAGTCTTTGCCGCCGACAAGCAGAGGTACTGTATATGCACCGAAAACCGGGATGAAAGTAAATATGACCGCCGTAATGATACCGCTCTTAATTCCCGGTATAAGAACTTTGAACATCGACTGTGACTTGTTTGCTCCAAGATCGCGTGCGGCTTCGAGCAGCGAAAAATCAAATTTATCGATTGATGTAAAAATCGGTAAAATTGCGTACGGAAGATACATGTACACTGACACGAGGATGACAGCTCCCTGATTATACAGGAACTGAATATAGTTATGCGTAATATGCAGTCCCATGAGTATTTGGTTCAGAATACCGTCGTTGTTAAGAATTGACATCCATGCAAAGATACGTATAAGTGAGTTCGTCCAGAACGGTATGATGACCAGAAACAGCAGTATTGTCTGATATTTACTGCGGGCCATAGCATATCCGCAGGGAAGGGCAAGCAGGATCGTGATAAACGTTGAAACTACTGCTATCCGGAGCGTACGCAGAACGAGAATGCCGTATTTAGGATTACACATCTGTTCATATGCCCGGAGGGAAAACTGCGGTTCAACCCCTCCATAAATGCCTTTTCGCAGAAAACTATATATTGTAATAATAATGAGCGGAACAATAAAAAAAACAATGAACCAGAGTCCCATGGGCCATGAATACAATGCTCCCTGATTAAGTTTATTTTTCCACCGGGCAGCTGGTGGTCTTTCATCCGTGTTTTTCATTTTTCTATGTCCTCAACGATATATCCGTCGTCGGCAGACCATGAAACATATACTTTATTTTTCCACTGAATTACAGGACCGTTGTCCAGATAATCCGTGTGCTGTTTGAAAACTTTAATAAGTGACCCGTTTTCCAGACGGACATAAAATTTTGATTGAAATCCGGAATATACTGGTTCTTCAACAATTCCGCTGAATACATTAATGTCTGTCCGTCCACCGGTTTCCGGCGGTTCTTTTGTAATTCTGATTTTTTCAGGTCTGATAGTAAACGCTACTTTTTGATCTTTTGAAGTATGTACGTAATCTGTGACCTGCATGTAGCGGTCAAGACTTGCTGTTGCTTCCGTATCTGATGCAAGCGGTGCCTGTTTTCCCAGAGCAGGCACTGAAAGTGTGACCATATAGTCGGGCGGTTTCCCCTTTGATTCATGAGAAACACAATCCACTACCTGGGCCTCAAACAGATTCGTCTCGCCGATGAACTGTGCAACAAACTGAGTAGACGGACTTTCATAAATTTCCGACGGAGTACCGGTCTGAAGTACGTGACCGGCATTCATAACTGCGATACGGTCGGATACAGAAAGTGCTTCACTCTGATCATGAGTGACATAGATGAACGTAATACCGATTTTATCGTGCAGATTGTCCAGATCGATAAGCAGGTTTGCGCGGAGTTTTGCGTCAAGCGCTGAAAGCGGTTCGTCAAGAAGCAGAACTTTCGGTTCGTTGATGAGTGCACGTGCAATTGCTACACGCTGTTTCTGTCCACCGGAGAGCTGGTTCGGTTTTTTTGAAATATGATCATCGAGCTGAACAAGATGTATGTAATAGCGCACCTTTTCGTCAAGAATCTTCTTGTCAATTTTTTTGAGACGCAGTGGAAATGCAACATTTTCATACACGGTAAGGTGTGGAAAGAGTGCATATGTTTGAAAAACGGTATTCGAATGGCGCTTATCTGGCGGTAAGGGGATGACGTTCGTATCGTCAAACAAAACAGTACCGTCATCGGGGAACTCAAATCCGGCAATAATGCGGAGAAGTGTAGTCTTGCCGCATCCTGATGGTCCCAGCAGTGAGAAAAACTCTCCCGGCTGGATTGTGATGTTTATGTCATCCAGAGCGGTGAAATCACCGAATTTTTTGGAGACGTGATTGATAGTAACCTGGCTCCCTTTCAATTCAAAGAACCTCGTAAAAAATGATAGAACCGCACAAAAGGCGGTCCTCTATGTGAAGTTACATTATGTAAGGGATACATTGCTGTTAATCAGCAGATTTGTCAAGGGTTTTTCTCTGCAATGAATGAATTTTTTGACTCAGTTTTTATTCAGAGTATACGCAGAAGAATCATGTACAGCAGAGTTCCTCCGAAAATACTTATCATAGGATTGCGCTTCCACAGATGCAGAAGTATGGTAACCACAAGCGCTGTAAGGGATGGAATTCCCCATGGTTTTTCTGTAAAACGGATGTCTTTGAGACAATAAACGACGAGAATTGCCATGACCATCGGTGGAATATATTTTTCTATGAAACGTATAATACGCGGCGGATTACGCCGCGAGAACAGCGCGAACGGGAATGCCCGGGTTGCAAAAATTACCAGCGCAGAAACGATAGTAGCGGTAACTACGGCGGAAAGAGAGAGGGACTGTGTCATTTCTGCACCTTCTGATCTGTATTCTTATCAAGGCTACGGCCTCTGGTAAGAATAAGTGCTGCAAAGCCAAAAGCAAGTGCTGCAATAAGAATATTTCCGGACGGCATAACACCGCAGCAGACAAGCAGAATGGCAGCGCAGGCCGCAATTATTCCAATTACCGCCGGCAGAAAATCATGTGATTTTTCAAGCTGTTCGATGAGCAGTACTGCAAACAGGGCTGTGAGTGCGAAATCAACGCCTGTTAATGAAACAGGAATAAGTTTTCCGGTTGCTGCACCTATTACACTGCCTGCAATCCAGTATGACTGGTCAAGCAGCGCAATAGTACCATAATATTTTCCGGTGTCAGCTCCGTCCGGTACGTCGCATGATGTAAGTATCGAATACGTTTCATCGGTGAGTGCAAAAATCAGATACAGTTTCCATTTTCCTGCGTTTTTAAACCTTGTTATGAGAGAAAGTCCGTATACAATGTGACGGATATTTACAAGCAGTTCTGTGAGTACTATGGTACCGGGGGATGCACCTGTTGCAAACAGCCCTACTGCAATGTACTGACCTGCGCCTGCATACATCGTTACGCTCATAACAGGTGCAATCCATACTGGATAGCCTGCATTTACGATCATAAGACCGAATGGTATGCCAATTGCGAGATATCCGAAAAAAACCGGAAGTGTCGTTTTTACTGCCGACATAAAATATGGTTTGTTCATTTTTATCAGATTATATATATTTGCATTTTATGAGTCAAAGACATGTGTTTTATTGTAGTATTTTCGAACAACTTGTAGTATTATTACACTATATTTATTTCAGGAGATTTTGTTATGCTATCATTAATTGCCGGAATTATCTTTATTGCTTTTACAGTGTTTTCTCTATTACCTTCATGCCCTCTTAACTGGGGAATGGATGTACTTGCGTTTCTTCGGGGAAGCCTTCCTGTAATAGCCGCTCTCATAGGTCTTATCTGTCTTTTTATAGGCGCAGCCGACATAAAGGATAAGAAAGAAGCAGCAAAAGAAGAGAAAGAAGCCCGGGAACGTGAATCTAAAGAAGAAAAGAAAGACTGATTGACATTTATCCCCGAAAAAGGTATATTAATATACCCCGTATATGGAAGCAGGGAATGCTCATCACTGTTTCCTGTGTTTTCAGTCAGATGCAAAGGCGGAAAATACATAAAACTTTATTTTTTTAAGGTATATACATGAATACGATTTTCGTAAAAGAACCGGAACAGAAGCGTAGATGGTATGTCATCGACGCAGCCGGAAAACCACTCGGACGTGTTGCTGCAAAAGCCGCATCTATGCTCCGCGGAAAAAACAAACCCACATTTACAACAAACCAGAATATGGGTGATTTTGTAATCATCATTAATGCAGACAAAGTTGCAGTTACCGGCGGTAAGGAACAGAAAAAGATTTACTATAAATATACTGGTTTTGTCGGCAATTTGAAGCATCACAGCTTCGAAACGATGATTAAGAAACATCCGGAAGAGCCGCTTGTTCTTGCAATAAAAGGCATGCTCCCTCATACACGCCTCGGACGCGTTATGTTTGATAATGTAAAGATTTATGCCGGTGCCGATCATCCGCATAAAGCACAGAACCCGCAGCCTCTTGAAGTGTGAGTAGGAGTTTCAAATGGTAAAGAACTTGGCAATTGGTACAGGTAGAAGAAAAACAGCCGTAGCCCGTGTTTTTGTACGCGAGGGTTCAGGCAAAATTGTTGTAAATGGGAAAGATGCAAAAGAATATTTTGATACAGACGAACAGATGCAGATGGTTCGTCAGCCGCTTCTCGTAACTTCCAATGATAATAAATATGATATTATGATTAATGTTATCGGTGGTGGTCGTAACGGACAGGCAGCTGCATGTCTGCACGGCATTTCACGTGCACTTATTCAGATTGATCAGGATTCGCGCACTGCGTTGAAGTCAAACGGATATCTTACCCGTGATTCCCGTATGGTTGAACGCAAGAAGTACGGCCAGAAGGGTGCACGCAGAAGATTCCAGTTCAGCAAGCGCTAAAACTTGGTTATTTCTGTGGCAGAGCAGGTTTCTCCCGGCTGTATCAAAATTGCAACTGCGGACGGGCCTGCTTTTTTTATACGTACCACATATTTACAGTGTGTCATTCCGGAAAAAATTGGAGATTTGTCTGAATTTTCCGGTGAAGAAGAGCAGGACATACTTGACGCGGGGTTATGTTATGCTGCCGAAATAAAAGCGGCTGCTTATCTTGCGCGTGCAGAGCAGTCCCGTTTCGGATTGTTTCGAAAGCTTATTTTAAAAGGTCTGGAGAAGCAGTATATAGAAAGGGCTCTTGATTATCTGGAAAGTGTGCATTATCTTTCTGATTCGCGGTATGCAGCAGCATGGCTTAACTGCAGGAAGATAACACATCATGAAGGGCGTATACGACTCGCGGCGGAACTTGCATCCCGCGGAATTGACAGGCATACGGCAGATGATGCTCTTAACGAGTATTTTAAAGAAAATCCTGAAGAAGAGGAGTGTAGAAAAGCGGTAAGGAAGTGTCTGGAGCATCGAATGACATATGACAGGATTATGAGCAGTCTTATCCGGCATGGATTTAATGCAGGTATGGCGGCTGCCGTAATTGATTCCTTTTCGTATTCAGGCTGAAAAAGTGGATAAAATCTTAAAAAAAAGCTATAATAAAATATCTGTTTCTGCAAAGGGTGAAAAATTACAATGTCAAAGAAAATTGAAAAACCTGTGATTTACTCAGCGCTTGAAGTAGCGAATATCTGTGGCGTCGTTAATCAGACTGCCATAAACTGGATAAATAATGGATATCTGAAGGCGTTCAAAACACCGGGCGGGCAATACCGGGTTTATCCTGATGATCTTGTCGATTTTATGAGCAGCCGTAATATGCATATTCCGATGAAACTGCTTAATGCATGTACGAACAGGGCTGCATATAATTCAGGTGTTCTGCTTGTAATCGACGACGATAAGATTTTTAATACTCTTATTTCAGGCTTTATCAATAAGAATTTTCCTTCTTTGGAAGTATTGCAGGCATATGACGGATTTGATGCCGGAGTCCAACTTTCTTCAAGACATCCGCGCTGTATTATACTTGATCTGGATTTGCCTGGTATCGATGGTTTTGAATTGTGCCGTAAAATTAATGAAAATAAAGAATATGGCAAGCCCGCCGTTATTGTTGTAACTGCTCTTCAGGGGGAGGATGATGAAAAAAAGATTGAGGATCTGGGAATCGTCAAATTTTTTAGAAAACCTCTTAAACTTGATGAACTTAGTACGGTAATAGATGTTGTATTTAAAGACTGAATCACAATTCTGTATACGTGAAAAATGTATGTATAAAAAAATCTGCTTATGAAATGAACTCGTGGGGATTCTCTGGTCTCAAAGTCCGCCATCCCGGCGGATTTGAGCCGGGTATTGTACTATTTTATATATATATATGCAGGGTAGGAAACATCCGGTTGAATTTTATCGGCGATAGCCTGAGGCAGGCCCAGCCTGCTTAACGTCATACTGCCGGTAAAACGTGTTACTGCTCCTGAAAGAATATCAAAAAAATTTTCATTTCGTTCGTAACGGTATGTTATGACTTTTGCCTTACCTTGTGATACACGATCAGAAAGATTTGATGCCGCATCATCCCATGAACCAATATGATCAATTAAACCGTTCTTTAGTGCCTGTGCTGCAGTATAAATTCGCCCGTCTGCAAGTTTTTTTACTTCAGCGATTTTCATATGCCGGCTTGCAGCGACTATACCCGTAAACTGCTCATAAGCTTCGTCCGCAACGGTCTGCATAATTGCACGCTGTTCATCAGTGAGCGGACTATTGTAATTGAGCATATTTTTATTTTTACCTGCAGTGATAGTCTCGGCTTTTATACCGATTTTTTTAAGCAGTTCTGTTGCATCGATTGATTCTCCTGCAATAACGCCGATAGAACCTGTGAGTGTGTTGCGGTTTGCATAAATTCTGTCGGCTGCACATGCAATGTAATATCCGCCGGATGCAGCGAGCGGCCCCATGTATGCATATACTGTTTTGCCTGCTTTTTTGTAATCGCAGAGCGCAAGATATACTTCATCGGACTGATAAACGCCACCACCAGGTGAATTAATATACAGCAGGATTGCCTTGTTGTTTTCATCACTTGTAAGGGCAGTGATTGTTGTAAGAAGCCATTCCTGGTTATACGTTTTATTCGCATCTTCAATGGTACCCTCTATATACAATGCCGCTATATACTGTTTTTTTAGTTTTTTGAGGGGTTCTGCATCCCTTAAGAAAATACGTTTTTGAGAAGGTTCAAGAGCCGGGTTGCCGGTAGTGTTTGTACTGTCATCCGTTGACTCATATACACCAATTCCGGCTAAGACTGCAGAGATAATCAGGATAACTATGAAAACAACGATTCCTGTTTTTTTCGATTTCTTTGACATACTTATTTCCTTACTGCTTCAGATCTTCTACTGTAATAATTTGTGTTTCAAGCGCATGCTTCATAAGACCGTGATATGCATTAGTCATAGACATATTCATATATGGAACAAGCCATATGAAACCAATTCCGCAGGTTAGGCAGGAAATAATTCCCCAGCCCAGAAAACTCATCCACATTACGAAAAGATCCCCTTTGAAACCTTTTGTAATGAGTTTACTTATATCAAGAGCTTTTGTCACTGATATTTCAGGAAATTCCGTAATAATAAAGTATGTCTGCGAGTATGCAATTGTTTTGACGATTCCTGGAATAATAAACAGAAGTGTCCAGAGAATAATCCACAAATACATCCACAAAGAAGCAGTAATTGCACGCCACCAGTAATTAAAGCCTTCCATAAAGTCACCGAATCGGACCTGTTCCGGCCCGCGGGACATTTTAAGATATACGTGATACTGGGCTACCGTGATTATTGCTGAAATAAGAAATGATGCCCATCCGCAGATACGTTCAAGTGTCGTCTCTTTGTATGATGCCAGAATTTGTCTGTATGTTGCCAAGAAATTTGATGCAGATGCGGCTCCCTGCTTTTCGAAAGCATCTACCAGATTCTGCATATAGGGCACCTCCAGTAGTACAGTGATCACAAATGTAATCACTGTCATTACAACCGGTAAAGTCCAGCGTTTTTTCAGCTGGATGCGTGCAAATTCTTTGTACTTTTTTCTGTTAAACATGAATCTTCTCCTGATCTGGCTGTTAATGGTTATTTATCGTAGAGCATTATTAATATACCGTCAAGCTGAGTGTACCTTGAAAAAAGTTACTTATATAATCAGTTTTTTAGGTTCCTGGTGCCGCAAGCATTTCATTATAATATCTGCTTTCTACCGCTGAACGAGGAATACTGCACCTGCTGAACAATTCTTCAATACATTTTCCGGCGGATGTAACGGATTTTTCGTTTTCAGTTTTGCTCATTATTTCAATTTCAAGAAAGTCACCAAGCGGCGGTACCGTACACAATTCAATATGCGCTTTTCCTGCTTCAGTAGATGCATACCAGCCTTCTGTGATTTTATGTTTCGTGCGGGCGACTGTGAATCCGGCATCTGTAAGAAGTGCCTCAAGTGCAGAACTGTCGGACAGTATACATTCTTTTTCATCGTTAACTTCTATTGGTACCTTTCCGGTACCGGTCCGCTGTTCTTTTCTCTTATAAGTGAAAAAAATATTGTTTTGCACGGCATTTCCAGTTTCATGTTTTTCGTACCTGATACGGCAGCTTACATATCCAGTATTGTCTGATGAAGTGTGTCCGGTAAGAGGCAGATGATAGTATATGTCTCTTTTATCAGCTTTGCCGTCATATTCTGCAAATGTGTTCAGCGCTTCAATAACTTGTTTTCTGTTTGAAACATGTGCTTTTTGTTCAATTTCATACATAGAGATATACTAATATACTTTGCCGGATTATGGTATATGTCTTTGCAGATCATGTCTGTTATTCTCTCTGAAACTTTTTTCTGCAATTATGATATAGTAATGGGTATAATGAAACTGATTTGTGCTCCTATGGCTACGCTTACTCATGCCGGATTCAGATGTACTGTAGAAAAATTCGGTGGATGCGACGAATATTATACAGAGATGATAAATGCAGGTTCTCTTGTAAATGGTGGACCGTTCGAAAAATATTATATAAATTCAGATCCTGTTCCCGAAAAAGTTGTCTGGCAGCTGACAGGAAAAGATACGGCACATATGGTACAGGCTGCTGCAGTACTTGCACCGCTTCCCGGAATCGGAATAGACCTGAATATGGGATGCTCTGCTCCGGACATTATGAACAGCGGCGCAGGAATTGCATGGATGCTGAAACCTGTGGAACAAACCCGCGAAATGGTACATGAAGTAAAAGCTGTTATGCAGCGCGTTTCGAAAGATACCGGAATTAACAGACGGTTGTCGGTAAAACTTCGTCTTGGAGGTGAAGACTTTACTGACGAAAATTTCTTTGCTTTTACCGATATGCTTGTTTCTGAAGGGGTAACACAGCTTACGCTTCATCCTCGTACAGGCAGAGAAAAATACCGGCTTGCGCCGAGATGGGAATATGTCGAACGTCTTGCTGTCCGCTATAAACAGAATGATGTATCTGTTATTCTGAATGGGGCGGTACATGATGAAAAGTCCATGAATGCGGCTGTTTCTATAGCTCCGCATGCAGACGGTATTATGATTGCGCGCGGAGCTGCAACATACCCGTGGATTTTTGCAGAGCTTCGGGCTGTTTTGAATCATGCCAGCTTTTTCTGTACAATAGACCGTGAACAGACAGCTCTTGATTTTTTAGACATGCTGGAGAAATATCAGCCGCTGGAATTCCGGAAAACGAGAATGCAGCGTTTTTTTGAATACTATTGTCTTGGTTTCTCGTTTGCACATTATTTTCAGACGCAGATGCTTAACGCAAAAAGTACTGATGATGCACGCGGACGGGTGAGAGATTATTTTAGACGTGAAAAAAATGATAAATTGTTAATTATTAATTCTGGAGCTGAAGAATGAATGATACGTATCTTTTTTTTGATATTGAATGCGCAAATTGCTTCAACGGAGAAGGCAAAATGTGTTCGTTCGGGTATGTCGTGACTGACGGCAGTTTTACTATTATTGATTCACAGGATATCGTCATGAATCCTCAGGCGGAATTTGACTGGTACCTGTTTTCTCCGAAAAACAGGTGTCCACTTGCATATTCTAAAGAATACTTCCGCCAGCAGCATACATTCGAGGACTGGTATAAACCTATAAAGGAGCTGCTTACTGCGTCATACCGGAAAATAATCGGATTTTCCTCGACTAATGATGTTAATTTTATCATTACTGCATGCAAACGCTACGGTCTGCCGCTTATAAATTTTGCTGCATATGACGCGGAGCCAATGCTCAACAACGCAAACGGTGAACGGAAAGGACTTGAGGCATGGGCAGAATATTATCATATTGATACGACAGAACTGCATGCGCACCGCAGCTGCGATGATGCAATGATGACGATGCTTGTAGTAAAAGCACTTGCAGAAGCACAGAATACCGGTATTGGTCCTCTGCTTGAGAAGAACCGCAGTACACTGCTTTCGGTGGAAAAAGCAGAGGAACAGATGATTGAACGGAAGCGGCGGAACGAAATACTTGCAAAGATAGAGGAACTGTACGGGAAAAAAGATAAACTGCCTCATTCGAATGTGCTTTCAGGGGAACTGTATTCAATCGGCTTCAGAGTAAACCGCGATATAGATGAAGCATACCGGATTGCACGTCTTGTGTACGAGAACGGTGGTATGCTTTGTAAACGTCTTAAGGGAACAGGTACACTTATACTTGCTGACGACGAAATCCATTCAGGTGAACACAGAGATAAAGGTATTAAAGCAATATCCAAAACTGATTTCTGCAGTCTTGTAGGGAAATAAAAAAGCGCTCATTGCTAATAACGTGGTTTTATGTTATTCTTGAATTTATAATATTTTACTCACTGCAAACCGGTAGTGAGAACAGGAGTTATTAATTATGGCAGAAGTTGATCACAAATGTACTTTGGATAAAATCA
>Ga0172378_10005011_pt1 | contig 12393 bp, 7 predicted proteins | sample GrowelOW332metaG_FD_119755 | JGI IMG/M metagenome (GOLD analysis project Ga0172378, IMG submission 119755) | Groundwater microbial communities from an aquifer near a municipal landfill in Southern Ontario, Canada - Pumphouse #3_1 metaG | ecosystem: Environmental > Aquatic > Deep subsurface >...
AGCTTATAGCAACGGGAAATTAGTATACTATGTTACAACAAAAATGATAGCTGACATGGATCCAGCAATACGTAATAAACTTAAAAAAGGTGAGCGTGTTTTTTTAAATCCAGATTACATGGGAAGAGCAAGGTCATTTACAGGTGTAATAAATACTGATAGTGGAAATAGCGAAAATGATGCAATAACATTTCTCCTTAGCCATAATCCTAATTCGCGATATGCGATAACAGTAGTAAACGGAAGTGAATATGCAGAATATATAGAACAGGTACTTGATGGAGATGTTATTACGGGAACTTATCATTATGCGGGAAATCTAAGAGCAATTGATCTAATAAAATAAATATTACTATGAGCGAATTCCATAGATTGGAAATATTGAAATCACTTAAGGAATCATTTAAAGATGTTATTCCAGTCGTGTATTATACTGATAGAAAATCCAGTACTACAACGCAGCAAGATACATTTTTGGTGATAAAAAATGGAGATATGGAAGATTTTGGAGCATACGGAGATTCATACATAAACCTAATGATATTTCAAAAAGATATTGATGGTCTTGAAAATACGTCGCAAATAGATTTTTTTCAAAAAGCAATTGTTTCAAAATTACCAATAAATAATGATCTATTTTATACTGGATATCCACATCTATTGGGATGCAAATCAGATGGAAGTGGGTTTCATTATCTAACAATATATTTTAATATTATTATTAAATAGTTCAAACAAATAAAAATAAATTATTATGGCAGAAGTAACTATTACAAAGGGAATAAATGATTTGAAGAAAATCTTTTCGCAGATGAATAAGATTTATTTCATGAAAACACCAAATCAAGCTCTAACCGCGATAACAACATTTGATCTTGAACTTCCAGTTCTGGAAAGTGGTGTAGCATTCAAATCGGCTGAAGCTCAAACTACAAAGACTAAATTGACATCAGGATCTTTATGGGATGTAACGGCAAAATCTGGAGATGATGATATATCATATCAGACGGCGTCTCTTGATCCGTTGGTTCTTTCTACGTTCTTAGATGCTACAGTATCTGGTGTAGATATGACATCAACCGTAAACGGTATAACATATACTGGGTATGGAATATCTACAGATCCTAAGAAAGTTCTAGGGTCTCTATTCATGACAAGCCAGGATCTTTCTTGTGCTATTTATCTTCCTAATACGCAGATTTTTTCAAATCTTGTAAATGAAGAAAACAAACCTGCATATATAAATTCAAAGGTTTCAGCTTTGAATGATCTTACAGGAAAAAATATTTATGTTCTACACAAAAAGGTATAACATAAATTAGTTCACAGATTATAAAGTTAGGGGGCGGTAGGCTTAAAGACAGCCCACTGTCTCCTTTTTTATAAACAATAAATATAAATATAATGCAACAGCCAAGTTTTGAAGATCAAAGAGAACTTCATTCAATAGAAGATAATGAGTCTGATTCTGTAATAATTAGGAATCATAAATATTCCATAAGATGGATTCGTGGATTTACCAGACATAAGATTAGCCAAGTATATTTAAAAACTGGTAATGATTATGAGCAATCATGCATGGCAGCAGCACTCATGATATTAAATGGTTATTGGAAAATAAAATTTTTCTATTGGATAGTATGGAGATGGTTCTATTACATTCTTCAATATGGTGAGGAAGAGCTTACTGATTTATTGGCTCTTGGTAAAAAAAAAGTTCCGCTGGACGATTACTTCGCAAATACGATATTACTAGCAGGACTGACGGATACGAACAAGATGATGACGAAAAAGGAAATTGCTACTATCCTTCGAGAACAGAATACGGATCAGCATTTGAAATCACAAAAGAACACAGCTGGATGATGCAGCCAAGATATTTCTTTTTGGGACTTTACAGGGTTCCAAATTGGGAATATATGTGCGGAATGACAATAGCACAAATTGAGCTTATGAGCATAGATAAACCATTATCGTTATGCAAATCATCTGAATCAAAAAAATCTCCGAGTAAGGGAGAAATTATAAAAGCGCAAAAAGAATGGGAAGATAAATACGGGAATAAATCAGATAAAAAAGTAGATGCGCAATCCATATTATCAAACTTTATATAAAATAAAAAAATGGGAGCTTTAGATACATTATTTTTCGATTTGAAAATAAACGACTTGACGGATGCGCAAATTGAATCCATTAAATCGAAGCTTGAAAACATAGGCGTAAAAGTTAAAATAATAGTTGATCAAGAACAACTAAACAATATATCAAAGCAAGGAGGTGCTAAAATTAGAATTGATGCTGATACCCAGCCAGCAGAGATAGCCATAAAAAAGATTACCGAACTTATAAACAAAGGAGATTTGTCAAGAAAGGAAGTAATGGAGATGAATGCTTTGACTAGGGCATTAAAAGTTGCTTCCGATGAAAAAATAAAAAGCGCAAGAGCTGATGAAATAGCACAATCATCATCTGATAAACATGCAATTGCGCTTGAAAGATTATCTGCTGCTTCTTCGAGAGCTGAAAAGGCACAACTTTCATTGGCAAATGCTCATAAAAATGCAGAGCAAGGAGTTAATAGCCATATAAACGCGAACATGAGACTTGGACAGTCCATGACTGGTCTTATATCTATAAGTGGTGATTTGCGCAATCAACTTGGAATGCTTGTTTCAGCATATACAGTTGAGCATCTTTTTAAAAACGTTATTGAAACTGGAGGAGAATTTGAAAAGCAAAAATTAGCCATGGGTGCTATGCTTGGAGGTTTGGAGAAGGCTGATGATATTTTTAACAAAGATAAAAATTTAGCACTAACATCTCCATTCAATTTCAAGGATTTATCTAATTATTCTAAACAACTATCTGCTTACGGAACTGATTATAAAGATTTATATGATACAACAAATAGATTAGCTGATATATCTGCAGGTCTTGGTGGAGATATGTCTCGTCTTGTATTGGCTTTTTCACAAGTTAAGGCTGCATCTTTTCTTAGAGGGCAAGAAATGAGGCAATTTACAGAGTTTGGTGTTTCTTTACCTGAAATGTTGGCAGAAAAATATACTAAGGCAGAAGGGAAAATAGTAACAGCAGGAGATGTTATCGAACGTGTATCAAAAAGGATGGTATCATTCAATGATGTTAAAGACGTACTTTGGCAGTCGACCAATCAAGGAGGTAAATTCTATGGTATGCAAGATGTATTATCAAAAAGCGTCAGCGGTATGGCCAGTAACCTTAAAGACGCAATTGATACGGCATATTATGATATATCTAATTCAAACAATACAGTTATAAAAGAAGCAATAAAAGGTCTTACGGATCTTGTGTCTCATTGGAGAGAACTCTCCTCTGTTCTTATAGCTGGGGTAGGTGCATATTCGGTTGTAAGATTGGCAACGTCTATAAATAATAATATATTAGGGTTGCATAATGCTGAAACAATTAAATCAATAATGATTGAGAAGCAGGAAGAGGCTAGTATTCTTCAAAGAAAGGCTCTCTATGGACAACTTTCTATTTCAGAAAAAGAGAGATTAGCTAATGTGAAAACATTAACTTCGGCAGATATACAACAACTTGCAGCTTCTAAATCTATCAATTCTGATTCTTTAATGAGAATGGTTAATTCTCGTAAAATAACAGCATCGCAGGCTTTAGAAATTGCATCCACACTTGGATTAAGTGTAGGTCAGAAAGCATATCTATATAATTTGCAAAGAATAGAAATAGAGCTTGCAAAAGCGACTGGATTTTGGGATAGGTATACTTTAAGTTTGGAAAGAGCATCAATTATTACTGCTAACAAAATAGGAGTAATAGGATCTAGTATAAAATCATTTTTGGGGAATATATTTACAAAAGCAAATGTAGGAATGGCTGCTGCATTTTTTGGTGTTGATGCTTATATGGATTATCAACAACGCGTTTCTCAAATAGATGAAATTAATAAACAAACTATAAAGAACGCAGAGGACGGAGCCAATAATTTATCTTCTTTCTTAAAGAATAATCCAATAGATCTTACTATAAAAAAAGGCAATATAGATGAAATAGGAAAGCTTATAGAAAGCTATAAAGAACAAATAATAAGTACTCCAATTGATATGAGCGCATTTATATTAAATGTAGACAGTATCACTGATTCAACAAAAAAATTACAGGCTCTTCGATCTGAAATGGAATCAATGAGAGCAGCTGCTGACATTGTATCTAAAAATGGAAACGCATTTTCGCAGTCTCAAAAAAATACTGAAAGTTATATTCCAGACTGGGTTAGGACAATGGGACAAACTGCTGGAGGATTTCTTGAAAAAATAGGTATTATTTCTGAATCAATTAGGAACTGGGCAAATATTGGAGATGATGCAGGTAAAAGTCTTTCTGGTGTAATTTCTGATGTGACAGAAAGAACTTATGCGCTCGAAACTGAAATGTACAAATTAAATAGTAATGATATTGACGCAGGGATAAAGAGGATGAAATCAGAATACCCTGAACTTGCTAAACAAATTGAGCGGATGCGTGATGCTGGTGCTTCCAACAATGATGTCATTAAATCCATGCTTAATATAGAATATGATAAAAAAACTAATTTTTTACCACAAATTGATGCTACAACTGTAAATCAATACAGAAGTTCTTATAACTCATTGATAAATGATTTTACACAAATAGCAGAAGATGGAGTTTCTCGTGCTAATTCATATTTAGACAGAGTAGATGTTGAGGGACATACTGAAAAATGGAGACTTGCAATAATCAGGATGCGTGATGAAGAAGCAAAATCATTAAATCTTTCAGGTGATGCATTAGAAGCATGGAACTTTATTATCGAAAGCGTAATATCAAAAAATAGTTTAAAATTACAAGACCACCCAAAGGCTTGGCAATCAATGTTTGACTCCGTAAATTCAATATTATTGAAAGAAGGTAAAAATATAACAAATGCCAGCAAGGAACAAGCACAGAATGCAATTAATGCAGCTATAAATCAACTCTCGTTGACTAAACCATGGCTTTCAAATTGGATAACAATGATGAACGCCTATACAAAGCAACATCCAATTTATGTATATACAACTCTAAAAAATATTGGAAAAGATCCTAATTCCATTCTTTCTGGTAATGGAAGAAAACTTTCATATGTTCCAGCTTTGAAAAAATATTTTACCAATGAGGATTTTGCCTCAATGACGGATGATACAAAACAAAATGAAGCATTTCAAACAAAAGATAAGGAGCTTAGGCAGAAATATATTGATGCGTACAAAGCTAAAAATAGTGAGGGAGATAAATTTTATAACGACTGGTTAAAATTTAGGAAAGAAACATCTCCTTTTGAAGATTGGAATTGGGATGAGACACATAAAAAGAATGGAGATTTAAAGAAGGTTGGTAAAAAGCCAGATCAGTTCTTAAAAGATTTACAAACACAATATGACACAATCAAGAAAGCGATTGAAGTTTATAAACAAGGCATTTCTTCAGGTGAGAGTCAATTATCATCTATAAAAGATGTTGATAATCTTGGAATTTTGCCCAAAGGTACATTTAATAATATAACAAATGAATCTCAACTTAATAAATGGTATAAAGAAAGATTAAACCGGCTTATTGATTTTTTAAAAAGAGCGAAAGTAACGGATGAAAGGAAAAAAGAACTTTCAGAACTGCTTTCAAATATGCTTTCCTTTGATCGTGATATGATAAAGAAAAATTTAGATGACACAGGGAAGGAAATGGATAATATTCTATCTGAATCAATTAAGAAGTGGGATCTATATAAAAAAGTGAATGACGCAACTGGAAATTCTAAATTAGCCTCACAACTTGCGTTTGGTGGTGCATTGAAAAATCCAGATGTATTATCTGATATTAGGAGTCAGTTTAGTAAAAATCCGAAGGCAAATGGAATAAAATTCGATTCATTCTTAAATATGAGTGATAGCGATTTATCAAAATATGGATTGAATGATCTTAAAAGTATCAGGGATAAATACATAGAAGAAGACAGTAAGATCAAACAGGACACAGCAGATACAATGACTGATTTGATTGTTAAAAACAAGGACGCTTCACAACAAATATTAGCGATTAAAACGAAGTTGAATCAGGATCTTGATAAAATAGAAAAAGGAAGATCAGATTATGAAAAAGGAGGAGTTAATGTTGATAGTTTAAAGGCAGCAAGAATTAAAGAAGCTGGAGATGAAATATCAAAGGTGACATTTGAACAATTTAAAAAAGTAAATGAATGGGATGCAATATTTGGAGATCTTGATAAAGTGCCAAATAAGACTTTAACCAATTTGGTCTCAAAAATGAAAGATTTAAAATACTCTGGAGCTGCAACTACAGAAGAAATAAAATCATTAGAAGAGGCTTTAAAAAAAATCAATGATACAAATCTTGAACGCAATCCTTTTCAAGGGTTCATAACGTCATTAAAGGAAGCTGCAAAATGGGCTAATATATTGCAGCAGATGGGTAATGGAAATTCAGTTACATTACAAAACTTCTCTTGGGATCCAAAAAATCATAATATGAGAAGTACTCCGGTTACTTATACTAGATCACAGGCTGAAAGTGGATTATATTCTGCACAAGATGATGAGATAAAAGCCATTCAGGGTGTTATAAGTAATTTGCAATCTCTTAATAACATTATTGAGCAAGTATCAGGGATGTTCGAAAAGTTAGGAGTTGGTGGATTATCTAGCTTGACAGATGTTTTGAACGGAGGATTAACTGGAGCTACAGGATTGGCAAATAGTGCAAAAAGTATTGGTAGTTTATTTGGTGATCAAAATGGAGCATTATTTGGAATATCTTCGAAACAACTAGGAATTTATGGAGCAGCTGCCGGAGCTGCAATAGGAATTATTGGTGGTATAGCAGAAGCTCATGATAAAAAGTTAGATAAGGCCATTGAAAAAAGCAAGCTGAAAGCGCAGGAGCTTAATAATGTATATCAACAGATAGAAACCAGCTTAAAATACAGCTTGGGAAATGCTGCAAATAATTTCAGCTATTCAAATCCTGACATACAAAAATATAAGAATGCTCTTGATACAATTTCAAAATACAATAAAAGAGGTATAGGTGAATCTGATTTAGCTCAATACAATGAATATAACAAAGCATCTTCTTACATAAGTGGTCTTGGAACTGGTGCTATAGGATTTTCTGAACTTGGTAAATATCAGTCAGCATATCAAACTATAAACTCTTATAAAAAACAGAGCAATAAACTTTCAGCAGAAGATGCAGTTGAATTGCAGAAAGCATATGATATAACAAATAATACTTCTGATGCAATTAAAAACTATATACAATCTGGTAATGCATATAATTACCAAAGAGATTTAGAAAAAGAACAATTAGCAGAGCTGAAAAAGCAAAGAGAAGATGAAGCTAAAAAGAAAAATACCGACAAGTCAAAGATACTTGATTACGACAATCAAATATCTGAAATGGAAAGTAAAATATCTACCTTTTCAGAAGATTTGGCGAATAGTATATATGGGATAGATCTTAAGGGTTGGGCTTCTCAATTTGGTGATGCACTTTTCCAAGCATGGCAAAAAGGAGAAAGTGGTGCAGACGCATTTAGAAAAACTGCAAATAACATAATGGCAGGATTGGTAAACAAATTTGTAGAAGTAAATGTAATACAAAAAGCATTTAGCGGATTACAAACAACTCTTTTTGGTGCTGATGGTCAAAGCGGAATTATGGGTAAAGATAATAATCTTACTCCAGATGCAGTTGCAGTGATTGATCAATTCTTTTCAACAACAATGCCAAAAACGGTTGATGATGCAAATACTCTCTATGATAAAATGTCTGAATTATCTAAAAAATATGGAGTTGATATAAAAGACACCACTTCATCTGCATCTACAGCTAGTTCAATACAGGGTGTATCTGAACAGGAAGCAAATATAATTGCCTCCTATATGGATGCAATTCGACAAGATACTTATAATATCAGACTGCAAATAAAAAAAAATGCAGAAGAAAATACAAATGACGTAAATAATATACCGCAGCAGCAGCTAGTACAGTTAAAGGCAATAAGCCAGAATACATATAGGAATGCTGAATTACTAAACACTTTCTTGAATAAATTTAATGACGTTATTGTAGGTAACCAAAAAATACATATAGTATAATGGGAAATTTAAGTATTAAATTAAGACAAATGGCCCGTAAAAATGGCCTTTGTGATGAGTGGTTTGAGGCATGGGATGATAACACTGATAATACTACCCTATTAGAAAAATATAAGCGTGGAATAGATTTTTCTATAGAACATGATTGGATCAGTAATGAATTTATAAAATCTAACTGGGATAAAAGTACTCTACAAGAAAATGGTGTTTTTGTTGATGATAAAAACATCCTATTGAAGAATAAGAAAGGTATATTTATTATAAACGGAGAAAGTGATATAAAAATGTATTTCGATGGATATGATACAGCAGATATATATGTAAGGCATTTGTCAAAATTAGAAGTAATAGTTCAAGGGCATGCAAAAATCAGGATAAACATATATGATAATTCTGAAATCATTTCAAATTGTAATGAAGATGGAAGAATTTATATTTATAAGCATACAGATTTTGGTGACATTAAAGATGTTGGCACTTGCGGATCACTCATAAGATATTATAAAATATAGATTATATTTTCTTTGTCTTTTTTCTTTAGGGTGGAGTGAATTTATTCATTTCACTCTATTTTTATAAATATTTCCAAATTGAGTCGTATATTTAATGAATAATTATTACATTTGCGTTTGAATATTTATTCGTAATTTCTATTGTTTATATGGCCGAATTAACAGATTTAGATAGAAGCTCATTACTTATACAGAAAATGGTTACTGGATCACCTGTTGTAAATCTGTATAAGCAATGGGGGATCGTTTGCTCAAAGATGCCTTTGCCAAAATATGATGCGAAAGATTTGCCCAGTCATGACTTTTCAGGAGTAAACGGGGAAGATGCTTATATACCATCGTTCATACCTATAAAGCCTTATGATTTACAAATAGAGTTCATCTATAAAGGTGATCTTGATTTTTGCTACACAAACATATACAAAGGGTTTATAAAATATTTACAGGGGAACGCACCGATAAACGACGACTATGATTCTATCACAGAGGGAGGATTTAAAATATACGATAGGCAAAACATGATCGGCCGTCAGAAAGTATATATGAAAAATTTTGATCCGGAAGATTTGATCCATCTTACAGATGGAGACCATCTTTTATTTAAACTTACGTTCCATTTTACAGATCCTATTACAGACATTTTATTGACTGATCCAAACTCAAAAGTAACTTTATGAAATATAATATTTACAATGAAAATGGTAGCATAATAAAATGTGTAACAGAAAAGCTAGAATATAATGGAGCTTTTATGGGAGAAAGTTCTGTTACCACAAGCGTACATAGTAACATACATATCGATTTTGCTATTGGAGATTATATATTATATCGTGGAGAAAAATTTACTTTAAAAAATATACCAACCGAAAAAAAAATAGATAACAAGAATGCTAATGGTGAATCATTCCAATATGATAATATAAAATTTAGTAATTGTTCCGAAGAACTTTCAAATGCAGATTTTAATGACTTTGTTGGTGACAGTCAGAGTGATATTTCTTTTACAGGTCAACCAAATTTCTCGTTTGTAGCAGCTACTATCAATGATTTGGCTTCACGCATACAGGCTAACATGGATAGATATTATACTGGAGATAAGAAGTGGTCTATCATTGTTTCTAGCGATTTTGTTACAGATACAGATAAACTAAATATGCTTATCACTGTATCGAATATTAAATGTTGGGATGCACTAAGTTATGTAAAATCAAAATATGGAACAAATTTTATTGTAAGAGGAAGAACTGTAACAATTGGCTCAAATGGTTCTCTAAAAGATATTACTTTCAAAGTTGGGGAATATAAGGGATTGTACGATATGACTAGGAACATTCAATCAGAACAAGATATTGTTACTCGGTTGAAGTCTTACGGTAATATAACGAATATAAGCCCAAGATATTATTCCCTTAAAGGTGCTACCGTTAATGCTATAATAAAAGATTTTTATTGGGATGTGAGTTCTGGTGGAACAAGCAATATGAACTTTATTTTTGACTTAAACAGAAACACAGAACTTTATGATTCAATTTCATTCAGAATAACTGGTAAAAATTCTTCATATATACTTAATGCAATTTATGGAAGTTTTACAGAAAATTTAGCAATTGTAAGTGGGCAAACAGTTAGTGCAGTAACCTTACAGGGATATGTTGTAACAGGAACATCATACTCTTCCGAAGAGCTTATCGATATATACAATGGGATTACGACAAATTCTGTTTTAAATCAAAATACATCTGTCGTAATACTTTCGGGAGCTAATAAGGAGAATATAACGGATTTGTCAAAATTAAATTTCGATCCGAATTCTTCTATTCCAAACAATATGAATATCTGCAATCTCATGTTGCCTGGATTCCCAACTCAAACATTAGCAGAATGGGTTTCTGAAAACAAATCAAAATACTCATGGTTACAAGGATATGTAAATTCAGGATATACATTTTCGCAAGAAAGATATTATCCATACATAAACAGTAAAAATATTGATTCTTTAAAAGTAAGGCCTCATACGGAATATTTTACTTCAGAAGACGAAACTCATAAAGATATATATCCTTCACTTCAATATTTTTCTGACAATAGAAATAAAATTATAAAGGTAACTGGCATAGATGGTAATGCAATTACAGACAGCGGAATCTTCCAACCAGGATCTTCCGACCCAGAAATTTTTATTTACATAAACGATTTAGGGTTTGATTTCAAGGATGTATTAACATCAAATAACACCTTTAAATTACATCTCAATAATGGATATTGTGGAGGAAGAGATTTTACAATAAAAAATGAAATAAAAAATACGGATGGTACATGGAAGCTTCGAGCAACACGAATAAAAGATGAAAGTGTTGGAAAGTGGTTCCCCTATGTAGATGCTCCAATAAATACGGGAGATTTATTTGTTATAACAGATATTAGGATGCCTGATTCATATATTGATCAGGCAAGCGTTGAACTTCTAAAATGGAGCATGAAATGGCTTCTTTTGAATGAATACACTGTATTTTCTTATTCTTTATCTCCAGATAAAAATTTCATCAAACGATATGATGACGGAATAATTGATAAGACATCAACCTTCCATTATACTGTAAGAGAGGGAGATATACTTAAAATTGAAGATTCGGATATTGGTATAACCGGATCTATAACTATCGATAATATAAAAATAAATGAAGGTGAAGGCTTGTTGCCACAGTATGAAATTACATTACGTGATACGAAAACTGTTGGTACGGTACAAAAGATACAACAACAGATAGATGCAATTACTGGAGGAGGGCAATCTGGATATAATACATCACAAATTACTGATATTGCATATTCTTATCTTAAAGATAAATTTATTTCTAGATTAAATGCTGATGCAGCCCAATCTTTTATAAGATTTATTTCTGGTCTCGGTATCGGCTCTAGTTCAATGGGTATTGACGAGTCGGGAAATGCAACGCTCAATAATATAGTTTCTCAACTTATAAACTCCGCGTTGGGTATCAATATCGGAACAGACTTCTCTATTAATAAACTTGGAGAAGCTATATTGAAATCTGTGAAAGCTTCTGATAACATACAGGTAGGAGATTATCAAACAGGATTATTAGGAAAAGGAGCAAAAATTGATTCGAACGGTAATGGAGAAATGAGAAGCCTCACATTGTGGGAGTCTTTGACTGTTCCAAAGCTCGAATTTAACCGCGTTGAGGTTCTAGTTGGTATGGACTTTCAAACAAAAGGTGGTGGATTGATAGATTCTGTTACAATTGACAAGGATGTAAACGGTAATGAATTGAATTCAGGTACCTGTAAATTGCATCTTGAAGATGGGGAGTTTGGAGCTATTGCTGCCGGCGATTTGTGTATGGGAATCTTTCACAATTTTGGTGGTTCAAACTCTACTACAGACGTGGATAATCATACCGGATTAATTAGCAAAAAAGGGTTCAATACTTCTTATTTTGAGATCACTGAAATTACGAACACTTCAAATAACGGAGAGTTTAAATACATCCTTCGTAATGACGCGAATTGGCCAGCGTTGAGCCACCCACAAGCGCACATGAATTTTGCGCAAAGAGGTAACACAAATGACACTTCTCGTCAATCATTTAAATATCGTACAACAGAATACAGCATCGGGCTAACTAATGTAAACACATGGGAGTTTGGATCAGGCAACATCTATTATCTCGAGGGAA